>ERZ832522.10-NODE-10-length-194775-cov-11.617702_pt1 | contig 194775 bp, 189 predicted proteins | sample MGYA00519951_ERZ832522 | MGnify/ENA primary metagenome ERZ832522 (study PRJEB31850, sample SAMEA3708728) | human gut metagenome | biome: human gut; feature: human-associated habitat; material: faeces | place: China | collected 2014 ... | reverse complement strand
CTGGCGGTCTACGCGGTGCTGTTCGCCGGTTGGTCGAGCAATAACAAATACTCGCTGCTGGGGGCGATGCGTGCTTCCGCGCAGACCCTGAGCTACGAAGTGTTTCTCGGTCTCTCCCTGATGGGCGTGGTGGCGCAGGCGGGGTCATTCAATATGACCGATATCGTCAACAACCAGGCGCATCTGTGGAACGTTATCCCGCAGTTCTTCGGCTTCGTGACTTTCGCCATCGCCGGCGTGGCGGTGTGTCACCGTCACCCGTTCGACCAGCCGGAAGCGGAGCAGGAACTGGCCGATGGTTACCACATTGAATATTCCGGCATGAAATTCGGTCTGTTCTTCGTCGGGGAATACATCGGTATCGTCACCGTTTCAGCGCTGATCGTCACGCTGTTCTTCGGCGGCTGGAATGGCCCGTGGTTACCTCCTTTCATCTGGTTCGCGCTGAAAACCGCGTTCTTCATGATGATGTTCATTTTGATCCGCGCATCATTACCGCGTCCGCGCTATGACCAGGTAATGTCCTTTGGCTGGAAGGTATGCCTGCCGTTAACGCTGGTCAACTTGTTGGTAACGGCGGCTGTCATTCTCTGGCAGGCGCAATAAGGGGTGAATTGAACATGACCTTAAAAGAATTATTGGTGGGGTTCGGCACCCAGGTCCGTAGTATCTGGATGATTGGCCTGCATGCCTTCGCCAAACGTGAAACCCGGATGTATCCGGAAGAGCCGGTCTACCTGCCGCCGCGCTATCGCGGCCGCATCGTGCTGACCCGCGATCCGGACGGTGCAGAGCGCTGCGTCGCCTGTAACCTGTGTGCGGTAGCCTGCCCGGTGGGCTGTATCTCGCTGCAGAAAGCAGAGACGGTAGACGGCCGCTGGTATCCGGAGTTCTTCCGCATCAACTTCTCACGTTGCATCTTCTGCGGCCTGTGCGAAGAAGCGTGCCCGACCACGGCGATCCAGTTGACCCCGGACTTCGAGCTGGGTGAATACAAGCGTCAGGATCTGGTGTACGAAAAAGAGGATCTGCTGATTTCCGGTCCGGGCAAATACCCGGAATATAACTTCTACCGGATGGCGGGTATGGCAATCGACGGCAAAGATAAGGGCGAAGCGGAAAATGAAGCTAAGCCAATCGACGTCAAGAGCCTGTTACCGTAAGGAGAGGGGCAATGGAATTCGCTTTTTATATCTGTGGCCTGATAGCCATCCTCGCAACCTTGCGGGTCGTCACCCACACCAATCCGGTGCATGCGCTGCTGTACCTGATTATTTCGCTGCTGGCGATTGCCGGGGTGTTCTTCTCGCTGGGCGCGTACTTCGCCGGAGCGCTGGAAATCATCGTCTACGCCGGGGCCATTATGGTGCTGTTCGTCTTCGTGGTGATGATGCTCAACCTGGGCGGCACCGAGATCGAACAGGAGCGCAAGTGGCTGCAGCCGGGGATCTGGATTGGCCCGGCCATCCTCTCCGCGGTGCTGCTGGTGGTTATCGTTTACGCCATCCTGGGCATTAACGACCAGGGTATCGACGGTGCGGCGATTAACGCCAAAGAAGTGGGCATTGCGCTGTTTGGGCCGTACGTCCTGGCGGTGGAGCTGGCCTCCATGCTGCTGCTGGCGGGCCTGGTGGTTGCCTTCCACATTGGCCGCGAAGAGCGCGCCGGCGAGGTGCTGAGCAACCGTCTGAACGACAGCGACAAACGAAAAACGGAGGAACACGCATGATCCCCTTAACACATGGACTGATCCTCGCGGCCATCCTGTTTGTGCTTGGTCTGACGGGGCTGGTGATCCGCCGCAATCTGCTGTTTATGTTGATTAGCCTGGAAATCATGATTAACGCCGCCGCGCTGGCCTTTGTGGTGGCGGGTAGCTACTGGGGTCAGGCAGATGGTCAGATAATGTATATCCTCGCCATCAGCCTCGCGGCTGCGGAAGCGAGTATCGGCCTGGCGCTGCTGCTGCAGCTCCATCGTCGCCGCCAGAACCTGAACATCGATTCAGTAAGTGAGTTGCGTGGATGAACATGCTTGCCTTAACCATTCTTTTGCCATTGATTGGCTTTGTGCTGCTGGCCTTCTCCCGCGGGCGCTGGTCGGAAAATCTTTCCGCCGCCGTTGGCATGGGCTCGGTAGGCCTGGCGGCGCTGGTCACCGCGTACGTTGGCGTCGACTTTTTCGCTAACGGCAAACAGGCGGTCAGCGTGCCGCTGTGGACCTGGATGTCGGTCGGTGATTTCAACATCGGCTTCAACCTGGTGTTGGACGGCCTGTCGCTGACCATGCTCTCCGTAGTTACCGGCGTCGGCTTCCTGATCCACATGTTCGCCTCCTGGTACATGCGCGGTGAAGAGGGATATTCCCGCTTCTTCGCCTATACCAACCTGTTTATCGCCAGCATGGTGGTTCTGGTACTGGCCGATAACCTGCTGCTGATGTACCTCGGTTGGGAAGGCGTGGGCCTCTGTTCTTACCTGCTGATCGGTTTCTACTACACCGATCCGAAGAACGGCGCCGCAGCGATGAAAGCGTTTGTGGTGACCCGCGTCGGCGACGTGTTCCTCGCCTTCGCGCTGTTCATTCTTTATAACGAACTGGGTACCCTGAACTTCCGCGAAATGGTGGAGCTGGCGCCGCAGCACTTCGCTAACGGCAGCACCACGCTGCAGTGGGCGACGCTGATGCTGCTTGGCGGCGCGGTCGGTAAATCCGCCCAGCTGCCGCTGCAAACGTGGCTTGCCGATGCGATGGCGGGTCCGACGCCGGTCTCTGCGCTGATCCACGCCGCGACCATGGTCACCGCGGGCGTCTATCTGATCGCCCGTACCCACGGCCTGTTCCTGATGACGCCGGAAGTGCTGCATCTGGTCGGTATCGTCGGGGCGGTCACCCTGGTGTTGGCGGGCTTCGCCGCGCTGGTGCAGACCGATATCAAACGCGTTCTCGCCTACTCTACCATGAGCCAGATTGGCTACATGTTCCTCGCGCTGGGCGTGCAGGCATGGGACGCGGCGATTTTCCACCTGATGACTCACGCGTTCTTTAAAGCGCTGCTGTTCCTGTCGTCTGGTTCGGTCATTCTGGCCTGCCATCACGAACAGAACATCTTCAAGATGGGCGGCCTGCGCAAATCGATTCCGCTGGTATACGTCTGCTTCCTGGTGGGGGGCGCGGCGCTGTCCGCACTGCCGCTTATCACCGCAGGCTTCTTCAGTAAGGATGAGATTCTGGCAGGCGCGATGGCCAATGGCCATATCAATCTGATGGTGGCAGGCCTGGTCGGCGCCTTTATGACCTCGCTGTACACCTTCCGGATGATTTTCATCGTATTCCACGGTAAAGAGCAAATTCACGCGCACGCAGGGAAGGGGATTACCCATCATCTGCCGCTGATTGTGCTGCTGGTACTATCCACCTTCGTTGGCGCGCTGATTGTGCCGCCGCTGGAAGGCGTACTGCCGCAGACCACTGAGCTCGCCCACGGTAGCGTGATGACGCTGGAGATTGCCTCCGGGATCATCGCCATTGCCGGGATTCTGATCGCTGCATGGCTGTGGCTGGGCAAACGCACGCTGGTGACCTCCATCGCCAACAGTGCGCCTGGCCGCTTCTTCGGTACCTGGTGGTTCCATGCCTGGGGCTTCGACTGGTTATACGACAAGGTGTTCGTAAAACCATTCCTCGGTATTGCCTGGCTGCTGAAACGCGATCCGCTGAACTCGTTGATGAATATCCCGGCGATCCTTTCCCGCTTCGCAGGCAAAGGCCTGCTGGTGAGCGAGAACGGTTATCTGCGCTGGTATGTGGCTTCAATGAGCATCGGCGCGGTGGTGGTGCTGGCGCTGCTGATGGTATTGCGTTGATTTGATCGCGCGGTTTTGCCCGGTGGCGCTTCGCTTACCGGGCCTACGAGACCGTAGGTCGGGTAAGCGAAGCGCCACCCGACACAACAAACCGCACTCAAACGTGAATGTAGTCGAATTCGTTGAAAATCGGTCCTGAACGGGACTTTAACAAGGAATAAAAATCGCCATGTTACTACCCTGGCTAATATTAATTCCCTTTATCGGCGGCTTCCTGTGCTGGCAGACCGAACGCTTTGGCGTGAAAGTGCCGCGCTGGATCGCGCTGATTACCATGGGACTGACGCTGGTGCTTGGCCTGCAGCTGTGGATGCAGGGCGGCTATTCTCTGACGCAATCCGCGGGTATTCCGCAATGGCAGTCGGAATTCGTGCTGCCGTGGATCCCACGCTTCGGCATTAGCATCCATCTGGCGATCGACGGCCTGTCGCTGCTGATGGTGGTGCTGACCGGTCTCCTCGGCGTGCTGGCGGTGCTCTGTTCGTGGCGTGAAATCGAAAAATACCAGGGCTTCTTCCACCTCAACCTGATGTGGATCCTGGGCGGCGTTATCGGCGTGTTCCTCGCCATCGACATGTTCCTGTTCTTCTTCTTCTGGGAAATGATGTTGGTGCCGATGTACTTCCTGATCGCGCTGTGGGGCCACAAAGCCTCGGACGGTAAAACGCGTATCACAGCGGCTACCAAGTTCTTCATCTATACCCAGGCGAGCGGTCTGGTGATGCTGATTGCCATTCTGGCGCTGGCCTTCGTCCACTTCAACGCCACCGGCGTGTGGACCTTCAACTATGAAGATCTGCTGAAAACCCCGATGTCTCACGGCGTGGAATACCTGCTGATGCTCGGCTTCTTCATCGCCTTCGCGGTGAAAATGCCGGTGGTGCCGCTGCACGGCTGGCTGCCGGACGCTCACTCCCAGGCGCCGACCGCCGGCTCTGTCGACCTCGCGGGGATCCTGCTGAAAACCGCCGCCTACGGCCTGCTGCGCTTTGCGCTGCCGCTGTTCCCGAATGCCTCCGCCGAGTTTGCGCCCATCGCCATGTGGCTGGGCGTGATCGGTATCTTCTACGGCGCGTGGATGGCCTTCGCCCAGACCGATATTAAACGCCTGATCGCCTACACCTCCGTGTCCCACATGGGCTTCGTGCTGATTGCTATCTACACCGGCAGCCAGCTGGCCTATCAGGGAGCGGTGATCCAGATGATTGCTCACGGTCTGTCCGCGGCGGGTCTGTTCATTCTGTGCGGCCAGCTGTACGAACGTCTGCACACCCGCGATATGCGCCAGATGGGCGGCTTGTGGAGCAAAATTAAATGGCTGCCGGCGATGTCGATGTTCTTCGCGGTCGCCACCCTGGGGATGCCGGGCACCGGTAACTTCGTCGGCGAATTTATGATCCTGTTCGGCAGCTATAAAGTGGTGCCGACGATCACCGTCATCTCCACCTTTGGTCTGGTATTCGCGTCCGTTTACTCGCTGTCGATGTTACATCGCGCTTACTTCGGTAAAGCGAAGAGCGAAGTGGCGGCGAAAGAGTTGCCGGGGATGTCCCTGCGTGAACTGTCTATCATCCTGCTGCTGGTGGTGCTGCTGGTGCTGTTGGGCTTCTTCCCGCAGCCGATCCTCGACACCTCGCATGCTGCGATGAGCAACATTCAGCAGTGGTTTGTTAATTCTGTTTCTACTACAAGGCCGTAATTCGCCATGACAATAACTCCACAACAACTGATCGCACTGCTACCGCTGCTGATCGTCGGCTTGACGGTGGTGGTTGTGATGCTCTCCATTGCGTGGCGACGCAATCATTTTCTCAATGCCACGCTGTCGGTTCTTGGACTTAACGCCGCGCTGGTCTCGCTCTGGTTCGTCGGCCAGAACGGGGCGATGGACGTCACGCCGCTGATCCGCGTTGACGGCTACGCCATGCTTTACACCGGTCTGGTGCTGCTGGCGAGCCTCGCGACCTGTACTTTCGCCTACCCGTGGCTTGAGGGTTACAAGGACAACAAAGAAGAGTTCTACCTGCTGGTGCTGATCGCCGCCCTGGGCGGCATTCTGCTGGCCGGTGCGAATCATCTGGCGGCGCTGTTCCTCGGTATTGAGCTGATTTCGCTGCCGCTGTTCGGCCTGGTTGGTTACGCCTTCCGCCAGAAGCGTTCGCTGGAAGCGAGCATCAAATACACCATCCTCTCCGCGGCAGCTTCGTCCTTCCTGCTGTTCGGTATGGCGCTGGTGTATGCGAACTCCGGCAACCTGTCCTTCCTCGCGCTGGGCAAAAGCCTGGCGGACAACATGCTGCACGAGCCGCTGCTGCTGGCGGGTCTTGGCCTGATGATTGTCGGTCTTGGCTTTAAACTGTCGCTGGTGCCGTTCCACCTGTGGACGCCGGACGTTTACCAGGGGGCGCCTGCGCCGGTCTCCACCTTCCTGGCGACCGCCAGCAAGATCGCTATCTTCGGCGTAGTGATGCGTCTGTTCCTGTACATGCCGGTGGGCAACAGCGAAGCGGTACGCGTGGTGCTGGGCCTGATCGCCTTCGCCTCTATCATCTTCGGTAACCTGATGGCGCTGAGCCAGACCAACATTAAGCGCCTGCTCGGTTACTCTTCCATCTCCCATCTCGGCTATCTGCTGGTGGCGCTGATTGCCCTGCAGAGCGGTGAAATGTCGATGGAAGCCGTGGGCGTCTACCTGGCCGGTTACCTGTTCAGCAGCCTCGGCGCGTTCGGCGTGGTCAGCCTGATGTCCAGCCCGTACCGCGGCCCGGATGCTGACTCGCTGTTCTCCTACCGCGGCCTGTTCTGGCACCGTCCGATCCTGTCGGCTGTGATGACGGTGATGATGCTCTCCCTGGCCGGCATCCCGATGACCCTCGGCTTTATCGGTAAGTTCTACGTGCTGGCCGTCGGTGTGCATGCGCATCTGTGGTGGCTGGTTGCCGCGGTGGTTGTCGGCTCGGCGATCGGTCTCTACTACTACCTGCGCGTGGCAGTGAGCCTGTACCTGAGCGCGCCGGAGCAACTGAATCGCGATGCGCCGTCAAACTGGCAGTACAGCGCCGGCGGTATCGTGGTGCTGATCTCCGCGCTGCTGGTGCTGGTGCTCGGTATCTGGCCGCAGCCGCTGATTAGCATCGTGCAGCTGGCGACGCCGCTGATGTAAGTTGATTGACTCAATAAAAAACCGCCGGGATGGCGGTTTTTTTATGCCCGGATTTTACGCCATCTTGTAGACCATAAAGTCTTCCGCCAGCAGCGTGTTAGGGAAAATCTCCCGGCATTCCGCCAGCATACGCAGACAGCCTTCGGCATCGTAGCGCGAGCTAAAGTGGGTGGCGATCAGCGTACCGACCCCCGCTTCTTTGGCAAGCGCCGCGGTCTGCTGACTGGAAGAGTGGCCGCGGCTATTGGCTTTCTCCGCCATCGCCTGCTCAAGGGTGGTTTCGTGGACCATTACATCCGCCCCGCGAGCCATCTCCAGCGCCTGCGGGCAGGGGGCGGTATCGCCGAAGATGGCCAGCGTTTTACCCGGGGTTGCTGGCCCCAGATAGCGGCTGCCGTCAATGACCCGGCCATCTGCCAGCTCGACGCGCTGTCCGCGCTTGAGTTGATGGAACAGCGGCCCGGGAGGCACGCCATCGGCAATCAGCTGGGCGGCGTCGAGGGTGCCGGGCTTGTCATGCTGCGCAATGCGATACCCATAGCACTCCACCGGATGGCTGAGCGGATACGCGGTGACCCGATAGCCCTCTTCGTCGAACACCAGACCAGGGCCGACTTCGATGATGGTGAGCGGATAGTCGGTCCACGAACCGCTCAGGCGCAGCGCGGTCTCAACAAACTCTTTGAGTCCTTTTGGCCCGTAGAGGGTGAGGGGCAGAGAGTTTCCCTGCATCGAGCGGCTGCACAGCAGACCGGGCAGGCCGAACAGGTGGTCGCCGTGCAGATGGGTAATAAAAATCTTATTCAGTTTGCCGGGATGGTAGGGCGTGTGAAGAAACTGATGCTGGGTCCCTTCGCCGCAGTCAAACAACCACATTTCGGCGCGGGTCGGCTGTTGCAAATTCAGTATTATCGACGTCATATTACGCGTGCGGGTCGGCACCCCGGCGGATGTCCCCAAAAAAGTTAATTCCATCGTCCAGTGTCCTCAGGGCGAGTCGCAAAGTATCAGTATATCAATAAGGAGCAGCAGATGATGACCTGGCAGGATCTCCACCATAGTGAACTCACCGTTCCCCAGCTGTATGCGCTGCTGAAATTGCGCAGTGAAGTCTTTGTCGTAGAGCAGCAGTGCGTCTATCAGGATGTCGACGGCGATGATTTGGTTGGTGAAAATCGCCATCTGCTCGGCTGGCGCGATGGCGAACTGGTGGCCTACGCGCGGATCCTCAAAAGCGAAGAGGAGTTTGCGCCGGTGGTGATTGGCCGGGTCATCGTCAGCCCCGCCGCCCGTGGTGCGAAGCTCGGCTATCAGCTGATGGAGCAGGCGCTGGCCAGCTGTCAGCAGCACTGGCCGCAAAAGGCGATTTACCTCGGGGCGCAGGCGCACCTGCAATCCTTTTACGCCCACTTCGGTTTTACGCCGGTGACCGAGGTCTATGATGAGGATGGCATCCCCCACATTGGCATGGCGCGAGAAAAGCGCGCTGTCTGACTCCTCTGCACCCTCGTCCACGCGCAGCTCTGGCCCGGCGAGCGGGTAAGATAAAACCCGCTCCCTCATCATGGGTACTGCTATTCCGTCGTCGAACCCCTTATAATGTGGGGTTTTACTACCGTGGAGGTTTGCGTGCTGTCTGTTTCCACTGCGCTGGCCCGTTTGCAAGACGGCCTGGGCGAGTCATTTCCAGACTCGCCCGGCACGCGAATTATCGATGTTGCCTTTCCGCTGAATGATGCCTTCGATCCGCTACTATGGTGCGGCCAGCAGGCGCAATGGCCGCAGTTTTACTGGCAGCAGCGCAATGGCGATGAGGAACTGGCGACGCTGGGGGCGGTAAAAACCTTTACCTCGCTCGACGCGGCGAACCGCTTTTTACGCCAGGCCGGCCGGCAGGATCTGCGTATCTGCGGCCTGAATGCGTTTGAACCGCAGCAGGGCAGCCTGGCGCTGCCGCGTCTGGAGTGGCGCCGGTGCGGCGGCAGGGCCGTGCTGCGGCTGGTGCTGCATAGTGATATCTCCCTGCGTGAGGATGCCGCGACGGCCCGCGCGTTTCTCGCCAGCCTGACAACCACTCAGGCGACTCCCGGCGCCATACCGCCGTTGCTGAGCGAGCGCCACTCATCCGACTATCCTCAATGGCAGGCAATGATTGCGCGGGCGACTAAGGCGATCAGCGCCGGTGAAATGGATAAAGTAGTGCTGGCGCGGGCAACCGACCTGCAGTTTGCCGCCCCGCTGGACGCCGTGAGCATCATGGCGGCTAGCCGGCGCAGCAATCTTAACTGTTTTCATTTCCTGATGGCGTTCAATGCCCGGCAGGCATTTTTCGGCTCCACGCCGGAACGGCTGTGGCGCCGGCGCGGCGCGCTGCTGCGCACCGAAGCGCTGGCGGGGACCGTCGCGAACCATCAGGAAGACGCGAAGGCGCAGCAACTGGCCGACTGGCTGATGAAAGACGACAAAAACCAGCGGGAAAACATGCTGGTAGTAGAGGATATCTGCCAGCGCCTGCAGAGTGAGGCCTCGACGCTGGACGTCCTGCCGCCGCAGGTGGTGAGGCTGCGTAAGGTGCAGCATCTCCGACGCTGCATCTGGACCGAGCTGGCGGCGCCTGACGACAGCCGCTGTCAGCTGCAGCTGCAGCCCACCGCCGCGGTGGCCGGCCTGCCGCGCCGGGCGGCGCTGGCGTTCATTCAGCGTCATGAACCGTTTTCCCGCGAATGGTACGCCGGGTCCGCCGGGTATCTGTCACTGGCGCAAAGCGAGTTTTGCGTGGCGCTGCGTTCGGCGAAAGTGAACCACGACACCCTGCGGCTGTATGCCGGGGCGGGGATCGTCAGCGGCTCTGATGCACAGCAGGAGTGGCAGGAGATTGACAACAAAGCGGCCGGGCTGCGCTCGCTGCTGTGTCCATAAAGCTTGAATGACGATGCATATCAAAACGACGTCACTTTGCCTTATCTATACTTAGCATCAATATTTGATACCGGACAATTTCATGTCAGTAAGCGCATTTAACCGACGCTGGGCGGCGGTGATCCTGGAAGCTTTAACGCGCCATGGCGTGCAGCATATCTGCATCGCGCCGGGCTCGCGCTCGACACCCTTAACCCTGGCGGCGGCGGAAAACCGCGCCTTTATCCATCATACCCATTTCGACGAACGCGGCCTCGGCCACCTGGCGCTCGGACTGGCGAAGGCCAGCCGGCAGCCGGTGGCGGTGATAGTCACCTCCGGGACCGCCACCGCAAACCTCTATCCGGCGCTGATTGAGGCAGGGCTCACCGGTGAAAAGCTGATCCTGTTAACCGCCGACCGTCCGCCGGAGCTGATCGACTGCGGCGCGAACCAGGCTATCCGCCAGCCGGGGATGTTTGCCTCCCATCCTGCGCAGACGATTTCTTTGCCGCGTCCCTCGCAGGATATTCCTGCCCGCTGGCTGGTCTCAACCATCGACCAGGCGCTGGGGGCGCTGCACGCCGGCGGGGTGCATATTAACTGTCCGTTCGCTGAACCGCTGTATGGTGATATGGATGAGACCGGCGTGGAGTGGCAGCAGCAGCTCGGCAACTGGTGGCAGAGCGACAAACCCTGGCTGCGCCAGGCGCTGCAGTTAGAGAGCGAGAAGCAGCGCGACTGGTTCTTCTGGCGACAAAAACGCGGCGTCGTCGTGGCGGGCAGAATGAGCGCCGCGGAAGGGAAAAAGGTCGCTGAGTGGGCGCAGACCCTCGGCTGGCCGCTGATCGGCGATGTCCTGTCGCAGACCGGGCAGCCGCTGCCGTGCGCTGACCTGTGGCTGGGCAACGGCAAAGCGGTCAGCGAGCTGGCGCAGGCGCAGATCGTCGTGCAACTCGGCAGCAGCCTGACCGGCAAACGCGTGCTCCAGTGGCAGGCGACCTGCGAGCCGGATGAATACTGGCTGGTGGATAATCTGCCCGGTCGCCTCGACCCGGCGCAGCACCGCGGTCGCCGTCTGCTCTCAAGCGTTGAGCGCTGGCTCGAATTACATCCGGCGGAGAAACGCCAGCCGTGGGCGACGGTGATCCCACAGCTTGCCGGGCAGGCGTGGCAGGCTGCAGTCGCCAGCAACGAGCCTTTTGGCGAAGCGCAGCTGGCGCAGCGTATTCGGGGCTATCTGCCGGAGCAGGGCCAATTGTTTGTTGGCAACAGCCTGGTGGTGCGCCTGATCGACGCCCTGGCGCAGCTACCGGCCGGGTATCCGGTCTACAGCAACCGCGGCGCCAGCGGCATCGATGGCCTGATCGCCACTGCGGCCGGCGTGCAGCGCGCCAGCGCCCGACCGACGCTGGCCATCGTTGGCGATCTCTCCGCGCTCTACGATCTCAACTCGCTGGCCCTGCTGCGCCAGGCGTCGGCGCCGCTGGTGCTGATCGTGGTGAATAACAACGGCGGGCAGATTTTTTCTATGCTGCCGACGCCGCAGGACGAACGCCGTCAGTTCTATTTAATGCCGCAGGACGTGGATTTCAGCCACGCGGCGGCGATGTTCGGCCTGGCCTATCATCGCCCTGATGACTGGCCGTCGCTGGATGAGGCGCTGGCCGGCGCCTGGCGCAGGGCAGGGGCGACGGTGATTGAGCTGGCGGTCAATGAGACCGACGGCGCGCAGACCCTCCAGCAGCTGCTGGCGCAGGTAAGTCGCCTGTGATCCTCAGCGCTGCTGTCGACAACGGCCAGCCGGGCTATCCCTGGCTGGTGTTTCTGCACGGTTTTTCCGGCGACCGCAACGAGTGGCGGAAAGTGGGCGACGCCTTTCCCGCCTGGCCGCGGTTGTACCTCGATCTGCCGGGGCACGGCGGCTCCGCGGATATCGCGGTGCAGGACTTTGCCGGGGTCAATACTCTGCTGCAGTCTACGCTTAATAGTTACAACATACATAAGTATTGGCTGATCGGCTACTCGCTGGGCGGCCGGGTGGCAATGAACTTCGCCAGCCAGCCGCGCGTAGGCATGCGCGGGCTGATCGTTGAAGGCGGCCATCCGGGCCTGCAGGATGCAGAGGCGCGGCAGGCGCGGCGCAGCAATGACAGCGCCTGGGCGGAACGTTTTCGCCGCGAGCCGCTTGAGCAGGTCTTTGCCGACTGGTATCAGCAGCCGGTCTTCGCTTCGCTGAATGCCGCGCAGCGTGAGTCATTGGTCGCCTTACGCAGCCGGAACAACGGCGCGACGCTGGCGGCGATGCTGCAGGCAACCTCCCTTGCCTCGCAGGCCGATCTGCGCGCGTCTCTGCAGGCGCGCGATTTTCCTTTTCACTACCTGTGCGGCGAGCGCGACGCGAAGTTTCGCGCCATCGCGCAGACGCTCGCGGCGGATCTCCATCTTATTCACCATGCCGGACACAACGCGCACCGGGACAACCCGGCGGCGGTGATTGCCTGTCTGGCGCAGATTCTGGCAAGTTAACTGAAGGACATTCTATGATCTCTCTTGATGAAGCAATGCTCTACGCCCCCGTTGAATGGCACGATTGCTCCGAAGGCTATACCGATATTCGCTATCACAAATCGACTGACGGGATTGCCAAAATCACCATTAATCGTCCGCAGGTGCGCAACGCCTTCCGCCCGCTGACCGTCAAAGAGATGATCCAGGCGCTGGCGGATGCCCGGTATGACGACAATATCGGCGTCATCGTGCTGACCGGTCAAGGTGAGAAAGCCTTCTGCGCCGGCGGCGACCAGAAAGTCCGCGGCGACTACGGCGGCTATCAGGACGACTCCGGCGTTCATCATCTTAACGTGCTCGACTTCCAGCGTCAGATCCGCACCTGTCCAAAACCGGTGGTCGCGATGGTGGCCGGCTACTCTATCGGCGGCGGTCACGTGCTGCATATGATGTGCGATCTGACTATCGCGGCGGAAAACGCCATCTTCGGCCAGACCGGGCCAAAAGTCGGCTCTTTCGACGGCGGCTGGGGCGCCTCCTATATGGCGCGGATCGTCGGGCAGAAAAAAGCGCGCGAAATCTGGTTCCTGTGCCGCCAGTATGACGCTCAGCAGGCGCTGGACATGGGGCTGGTGAATACCGTGGTACCGCTGGCGGATCTGGAAAAAGAGACCGTGCGCTGGTGTCGTGAAATGCTGCAGAACAGCCCGATGGCCTTGCGCTGCCTGAAAGCGGCGCTGAACGCCGACTGCGACGGCCAGGCTGGTCTGCAGGAGCTGGCGGGCAACGCCACCATGCTGTTCTATATGACGGAAGAGGGGCAGGAAGGACGCAACGCCTTCAACCAGAAACGTCAGCCGGACTTCAGCAAATTTAAACGGAATCCATAATGCGCGTTTCGCAGGTTTACCGCTGGCAGATACCGATGGACGCGGGCGTGGTGCTGCGCGAGCGGCGGTTAAAAACCCGCGACGGGCTGTTCATCCGCCTGCAGGAGGGGGAACGCGAAGGCTGGGGCGAAATTTCTCCCCTGCCGGGATTCAGTGTCGAGACGCTGGAAGAGGCGCAAATGGCGCTGTTAGCGTGGGCACAGGCCTGGCGCGACGGCGCCGAGCCGCCGCTTCCCACGCAGCCCTCCGTCGCGTTTGGCATCAGCTGCGCGCAGGCGGAGCTTGGCGGCGAACTACCGCAGGCCGCGGATTATCGCGCGGCGCCGCTCTGCTCCGGCGATCCGGATGAGCTATTCGCCAGACTGGCGGCGATGCCCGGCGAGAAGGTCGCTAAGGTCAAAGTTGGCCTCTGGGAGGCGGTCCGCGACGGTATGGTGGTCAATCTGCTGCTGGAGGCGATCCCCGACCTGCAGCTGCGGCTCGATGCCAACCGCGCCTGGACGCCGCTCAAAGCGCAACAGTTCGCCAAATACGTTAATCCGGCGTACCGCCAGCGCATTGCTTTTCTTGAAGAACCTTGCAAAACGCGGGAGGATTCTCGGGCCTTTAGCCGCGAGACAGGGATCGCTATCGCCTGGGATGAAAGCCTGCGCGAGGCGGATTTCCGCTTTGTCGCTGAGCCGGGCGTGCGCGCGGTGGTGATCAAACCGACGCTAACCGGCAGTTTGCAGAAGGTGCAGCAACAGGTCGCCGCGGCGCATGCGCTGGGGTTGAGCGTAGTGATCAGCTCGTCGATCGAGTCCAGTCTCGGCTTAACCCAGCTGGCCCGGATTGCCGCCTGGCTGACGCCGCAGACTATTCCTGGGCTGGATACGCTGTCGCTGATGGGCGCCCAGCTGGTACGGCCGTGGCCCGAAAGTACGCTGCCGGTGCTCAACATTGATGCGCTGGAGCCGCTGCTGTGACCTTTAACGACTGGCCCTGGCGGCACTGGCGTCAGCGGCGCGGAGAGGCCCTCGCCTTACGTCTGAATAACCAGCCGTTGACCTGGCGGGAGCTATGCGCGCGGGTTGACGCGCTGGCGTCTGGTTTTGCCGCGCAGGGCGTAATGGAAGGGCAGGGCGTGGCGCTCCGGGCCTATAACCAGCCGGAAACTCTGCTGGCATGGCTGGCGCTGCTGCAGTGCGGGGCGCGGGTGCTGCCGCTGAATCCGCAGCTGCCAGCGGTGTTGCTGCAGGCGTTGTTACCCGCGTTAACCATGCAGCATCAGCTGGTACTGAATGGCGATGTGTTGCCGGGGAATTTACCGATGTTAACCCTGCAGTTGGTCGAGGGCGAGCATGCTGTTTGCTGGCATGGCGATCGGTTGGTGTCGATGACGTTGACCTCCGGTTCAATCGGCCTGCCGAAAGCGGCGGTACATAGCGCCAGCGCCCATCTGGCCAGCGCGGCTGGCGTGCTGGCGCTGATGCCGTTTGCCGCAGGAGATGACTGGCTGCTGTCGCTGCCGTTGTTCCATGTCTCCGGTCAGGGGATCGTCTGGCGCTGGCTGCTGGCCGGCGCGCGACTTACGGTATGTGACAAACAGCCGCTGGCGCAGATGCTGCACGGCTGTACCCATGCTTCGCTGGTGCCGACTCAGCTATGGCGCCTGCTGAATGATGATGCTGCGGTTTCCCTCAAGGCGGTGCTGCTCGGCGGCGCGTCGATCCCGGTCGAATTGACTGAACGGGCGCGAAAGCAGGGCATACGCAGCTTCTGCGGCTATGGCCTCACCGAATTCGCCTCCACCGTGTGTGCCAAAGAGGCCGACGGCGCTGCGGATGTTGGCGAAGCGCTGCCGGGGCGAGAGGTGAAAATTGTCGCCGGCGAGATCTGGCTGCGGGCGTCGAGTATGGCCGCAGGCTACTGGCGGGATGGTCAATTGTTGTCATTAACCAACAATGAAGGCTGGTTTGCGACGCGCGATCGCGGAGCATTGCATAACGGTCGGCTGACGGTTGTTGGGCGACTGGATAACCTCTTTTTTAGCGGTGGAGAAGGTATTCAACCGGAAGAGGTCGAGCGTGTGATACTCGCCCATCCACAGGTACAGCAGGTGTTTATCGTGCCGCTGGATGATGCGGAATACGGCCAGCGCCCGGTAGCGGTGGTGGAATGCGATGACGGCTGCGAGTTGAGCGCGCTGGCGGCATGGAGCGCTGAGCGGTTAGCGCGTTTTCAGCAGCCGGTGCGTTGGCTGCGGTTGCCGGAAACGTTAAAAAACGGCGGGATTAAGATTTCGCGCCGGGCGCTGTGCGAGTGGGTCAGGCAGCAGACGCATGCGACCGTATCGTAGCCACCCGCATTATCCCGCGGCATAACGCCGGGTGGGTTGAACGCGGTATGCTGGACTAAAGTAGCCCTTTCAGGCTGAGAGTAACGCGGGTGGCGGCATTAAGATCGTAGTTTTTGAGATCTTCGGCTTTGACCCAGGCGTAATCGTCAAACTCCTCGTTGATCGTCACATCGCGATTGGCGCTCACGCAGTTGAAGATGAGATAGATCATGTAGATCGTTTCCTGATGCCCGTCGGGGTAGGTTTTGACGCGGGTATCGTCGCGAAAGCACCATGGCGCGATATGGGTAAGGATGAGTTTTTCGCCGAGCTCTTCGCGTATTTCCCGCCGCAGCGCCTCTTCAATACGTTCCCCTGGCTCCACGCCGCCGGATAAGGCCCATTGCCCGGGAAAAACCCCTCGGTCGGCGGCCATTTTGCAAAGCAGATAATGGCCTTTATTCTCGATCAGCGGGCAAACAATCGTCCTGTGGCGCATGGGTTTTCTCCTGCAGAGGGATGGGGCGGTATGCTGGTGAAATAGTTTGCGAGCCGCCTCGGTAAACTGCAAGCGAAATACAGTTCAGGTCTTGTTGAGTGCTACGTTAAGCGAAAATGATTGTATGGAGCACCGCCATGGAAAGGGCGACGAATTCCCCCCACGATGCTGTATTTAAACACCTGCTGTCGCATCGGGCGACGGCCAGGGATTTTCTGGACATTCACCTTCCCGCACCGCTGCGCGCGTTATGTAACCTGAACACGCTGCGGCTGGAGTCCGGGAGCTTTATCGACGACGAACTGCGGGCGAGTCATTCCGATATCCTTTACTCGCTGCAAACGCAGGCGGGGGAGGGCTATATCTATCTGTTGATAGAGCACCAAAGCTCGGCGGACCGCCATATGGCATTTCGCCTGATGCGCTATGCGATAGCCGCGATGCAGCGTCATCTGGATAAAGGGCATACGCAGCTGCCGCTGGTGATCCCGCTGCTGTTTTATCATGGTCGCGTTTCTCCCTGGCCTTACCCGATGTGCTGGCTGGCAGGCTTTGCCGATCCGGACATCGCGCGGCGGGTCTATGGTGAAGATTTTCCCTTAATTGATATCACTAGCACCCCGGACGATGAAATCATGCGCCACCGGCGCGTGGCGATGCTGGAGCTGCTGCAGAAGCATATTCGCCAGCGGGATTTGATGGACCTGCATGAGCAACTGGTCAGGCTCCTGGCGCTGGGATACACTAGCCGCAGGCAGCTTAAGACGCTGTTGCACTATTTATTACAGGCAGGAAACGCCGCCGATCCGGTTGCTTTTTTGCGCCATCTTGCGCAAAACGTTCCCCGGCGGCCGCATAAGGAGACGCTAATGAATATTGCCCAGTTTCTGGAACAACGCGGCCATCAGCAAGGATTAAAGCAAGGTCTTGAACAAGGTCTACAGCAAGGTATCGAACAAGGTATCGAGCAAGGTGAGCAGCAGACCGCGGAGCGTATCGCCCGGGCGATGCTTGCTAACGGACTCGACCTGTCGCTGGTGGCGAAACTGACCGGCCTCGCCCCGGAATGTCTGGCCCGGCTGCAGCATTAATTATTCCCTTATCCACCCGCGCCGCGCCGATCGTGCGGCGCCAGCTCTCTGTTTTCGTCAATGTGTCAGCGTTAATCATAATAAACATGAATATTACTGGCGTTGAATAGGCTGTTCGTGGTTCTGGCAACGCTCGATGCCGTAAAAATACGCAACTGGTTACACTCTTGTGAAAATTCATTTCGCCAGGTCATTGATTCCTGATGGGTGCGCAGTAGAATTTTCAGGTTTTTTCGGGACTTCTTTGATTTTAATTTTCTGGATAGAGTAAATAATGAAAAAAAGCATTTTTATGGCGCTGGCGGGCGTGATGATGGTTTCTTCGGCGGCCCATGCGATTAGCGTTACCGGTGAAGCCGGCGAGCATTACACCAACCTTGGCGTCGGCTTCGGCACCGAGTCCACCGGCCTGGCCGTTTCGGGTAACTGGCTGCACAGCGATAACGACGGCGACGCCGCGGGTTTAGGCCTGGGACTCAATATTCCGCTGGGGCCGTTCCTCGCGACCGTGGGTGGTAAAGGTATTTACACCAATCCGAAACAGGGCGATGAAGGTTATGCGGCCGCGGTCGGCGGCGGCCTGCAGTGGAAAATCGGCGACAGCTTCCGCCTGTACGGCGATTATTACTACTCTCCGGATTCGCTCTCCAGCGGCATTGATAGCTACCAGGAAGCCAACGTCGGCGCCAGCTGGACCATTATGCGTCCGCTTAGCATCCAGGCCGGCTACCGTTACCTGAACCTGGCGGGCAAAGATGGCAACCGCGATAACACCATCGCCGACGGCCCATACATCGGCGCCAGCGCCAGCTTCTAATCTCTTCCGGCGCGGCATCTTCTTGCTGCGCCAGATTTTCCTCCTCGTCAGCATCCCGCTTTGCGTTATAGTATTTCTCACCTGGCAGGCAAGGAGTGAGCAATGTTGAATGTGGAAATGCTGTCCACCGGCGATGAAGTGTTGCATGGTCAAATTATTGATACTAATGCGGCATGGCTGGCGGATTTCTTTTTTAATCAGGGTTTACCGTTAACGCGCCGCAATACCGTTGGCGACGATCTCGATGCGCTGGTGGCGATTCTGCGCGAACGCAGCGAACAGGCGGATGTGCTGATCGTCAACGGCGGCCTCGGCCCAACCAGCGACGACCTGAGCGCGCTGGCCGCCGCCACTGCGAAAGGCGAAGGGCTTATTTTGCATCCGGAGTGGCTGGAAACCATGACCCGCTTTTTTGCCGAGCGCGGCAGGCCGATGGCGGAAAGCAACCGTAAGCAGGCGGAAATCCCGGCCAGCGCCGAGATGATCAACAACCCGGTCGGTACGGCCTGTGGCTTTGCCATCCAGCTCAACCGCTGCCTGATGTTTTTCACTCCCGGGGTCCCCTCTGAATTTAAGGTGATGGTCGAGCAGGAAATTTTACCGCGCCTGCGCCAGCGCTTTACGCTGCCGGACCCGCCGGTATGCCTGCGTTTGACCACCTTTGGCCGCTCGGAGAGCGAGCTGGCGCAAAGTCTTAATCCGCTGACGCTGCCTCCGGGCGTGGTGATGGGTTACCGCTCGTCGATGCCGATCATTGAACTCAAGCTAACCGGACCGGCCAACCAGCGCGACGCCATGCTGGCCCTGTGGCCGGAGGTGCGTAAGGTGGCTGGCGACAGCCTGATTTTCGAAGGTACGGAAGGGTTACCCGCGCAGATCGCCCGCTGTCTGCAGGAGCGGCAGCTGAGCCTGACGCTCAGCGAGCAGTTTACCGGCGGCCTGCTGGCGCTCCAGCTGTCCCGCGCCGGCGCGCCGCTGCTGGCCAGCGAAGTCGTTCCGGCGCAGGAGGAGACGCTGGCGCAGGCGGCCCGCTGGGCGGCCGAGCGGCGCATAAACCATTTTGCCGGCCTGGCTCTGGCGGTGAGCGGTCAGGAAAACGATCATCTTAACGTGGCCCTGGCCACCCCGGACGGCACCTTCGCACTGCGGGTGAAGTTTAGCGCCACCCGCCACAGCCTGGCGGTACGCCAGGAAGTCTGCGCTATGATGGCGTTAAACATGCTGCGTCGCTGGCTGAATGGCCAACCGCTGGCCAGCGAACATGGCTGGATTAACGTGGTGGATTCCCTCTCGCTGTAAGTCATTCCCCCCGGCGCACCGTATCCTCGGGGCGCCGGTCGTCCAACCTGTTGTACTCTTCTGAAAAAATTCTGTGCGTTAAGTCGCAATTTTCTGCTGCGAACGGTCCAGTATACGGGAAAACGATTGCCCCGCGATGTCGCTCACACTTTACCGCCCGGACAATCGCAACACTGATTCCAGTATTCAGGATTGGAGTCCAGTATGTTGGAATCAACGAAAGTCCCGGCGCTGACCCGCGCGATTGAGATCCTCAATTTAATTGGCCGCATCGGCCCCTGCAGCGCGGCGACGATAATAGCGGAGCTGGGGATCCCGAAAAGCACGGTGTATCTGCTGCTGGGCGAGCTGAAAAAGCAGCGCTTCATCAGTATGGATAATCAGGATAACTACTGCCTGTGGACCAAGCTGGTGGAGCTGGCCGGGCAGGCGCTGAGCAAAATGGACCTGCGCGAGCTGGCGCGGCCGCGCCTCACCCGGCTGATGGATGAGTGCGGCCTGCTTTGTCACTTGGGCATTATCGATCAGGGTAACGCCTACTACATTCTGAAAATTGAGTCTCCCGCCACCATCAGCGTGCGCTCGCATGAGGGTAAGAGCCTGTCGCTTTACCGCTCCGGGATCGGCAAATGTTTGCTGGCCTGGCAGCCCGCCAGCGTTCAGGCGTCGATTATCGAAGACCTACAGTGGGAGCGGGCCACGCCAACGACCATCACCGATGCTCAACAGCTGCGGGAAGAGCTGGGGCGGATCCGCGCCCGGGGCTGGAGCTTTGATAATGGCGAGGACTATCCGGATGTGCGCTGCGTGGCTGCCCCGGTATTTAACGCCAATAACGACCTGACCGCCGCCATCTCGGTGGTGGGTACCCGTCTGCAAATCAATGAAGACAATCGCGATTACCTGGCTGGTAAGGCGATTGCCTGCGCGAAAGATATTTCACGTCTGCTGGGGTGGAAAAGCCCCTTCGAACAACTCGCCTCATCATAAGGAGAACATCATGACCCTACCGAAAATTAAACACGTCCGCGCCTGGTTCATCGGCGGCGCCACAGCAGAGCAGGGCGCCGGCGGCGGCGATTACCATGACCAGGGGGCTAACCACTGGATTGACGATCATATCGCCACCCCGATGAGCAAATATAAACAGTATGAGCAGTCCCGGCAGTCGTTTGGCATCAACGTGCTGGGCACGCTGATTGTGGAAGTGGAAGCCGACAACGGACAGACCGGCTTTGCGGTGTCGACGGCCGGGGAGATGGGCTGCTTTATCGTCGAAAAACATCTCAACCGCTTTATCGAAGGCAAATGCGTCAGCGATATCAAACTGATCCATGACCAGATGCTTAACGCCACCCTTTACTACGCGGGATCCGGCGGCCTGGTGATGAATACCATCTCCTGTGTCGACCTGGCGCTGTGGGACCTGTTCGGGAAAGTGGTTGGCCTGCCGGTCTACAAACTGTTGGGTGGGGCGGTGCGCGACGAAATCCAGTTCTATGCCACCGGCGCACGTCCGGACCTGGCGCAGGAGATGGGCTTTATCGGCGGCAAAATGCCTACCCACTGGGGGCCGCACGATGGCGACGCCGGGATCCGCAAAGACGTCGCCATGGTGGCGGATATGCGCGAAAAATGCGGCCCGGATTTCTGGTTAATGCTGGACTGCTGGATGAGCCAGGACGTTAACTATGCCACCAAACTTGCCCATGCCTGCGCCCCTTATAACCTCAAGTGGATCGAAGAGTGCCTGCCGCCGCAGCAGTATGAAGGCTATCGCGAGCTGAAGCGCCAGGCGCCGGCCGGGATGATGGTGACCTGCGGCGAGCACCACGGCACGCTGCAGTCCTTCCGCACCCTGTCGGAAACCGGCATCGATATTATGCAGCCCGACGTCGGCTGGTGCGGCGGCTTAACCACCCTGGTGGAGATCGCGGCCATCGCCAAAGCGCGCGGGCAGCTGGTAGTGCCCCACGGCTCGTCGGTTTACTCACATCATGCGGTGATCACCTTCACCAACACGCCGTTCAGTGAGTTTCTGATGACCAGTCCGGACTGCGCCACGCTGCGCCCGCAGTTCGACCCGATCCTGCTCGGCGAGCCGGTGCCGGAGAGAGGGCGCATTCATAAATCGGTCCTGGATAAACCCGGCTTTGGCGTCGAGCTCAATCGCGACTGCAACCTGAAGCGTCCTTATCAACACTGATTGCGTCGGGCCGCCCGGCGGCCCGCGCCTGAGGATATTATGATGAGCAACACTCTGCTGGAGAGCGTGGTGAAGAAAAACCGCGCCCGCTTAATCCCCTTTATGCTGGCGCTGTACGTGCTGGCGTTTCTTGACCGTTCTAATATCGGTTTCGCCAAAGAGACCTACCAGCTGGATACCGGACTCAGCAATGAGGCCTACGCGCTGGGGGCCGGTATCTTCTTTGTGGTCTATGCCTTCCTCGGGGTGCCGGCCAATCTGCTGATGCGCACATTTGGCGCCAGGCGATGGATCGGCTGCACCACGCTGCTGTGGGGCGTGCTGTCGGCGGCGATGGCGTGGGCGGATACGGAAGCGAAATTCCTGCTGGTACGTACCCTGCTGGGCGCGGCGGAGGCGGGCTTCTTTCCCGGAATGATCTACCTCACTTCACAGTGGTTTCCCCAGCAAAACCGCGCCAGCATTATGGGGCTGTTTTATATGGGCGCGCCGCTGGCCCTGACGCTGGGATCGCCTTTATCCGGTGCGCTGCTGGAGATGCATGGATTTATGGGCCATCCCGGCTGGTTCTGGATGTTTGTCATTGAAGGCCTGCTCGCCGTCGCCGCGGGAGCGTTCACCTTCTTCTGGCTGGACGATTCGCCGCAGCATGCCCGCTTCCTGAGCGCAGCGGAGAAACAGGCGCTGATAAGCGAGCTGGCGCGCGAGGAGGAGAAAAAGATTGCCTCGCGCCTGTCCGATGCGCTGCGTAACGGGCGGGTCTGGCAGCTGGCGCTGATTTATCTGACCATTCAGGTGGCGGTCTATGGTCTGATTTTCTTCCTGCCCACCCAGGTTGCTGCGCTGCTGGGCACCAAAGTCGGCTTCGTTGCCTCGGTGGTGACGGCCATCCCGTGGGTGGCGGCGCTGTTTGGCACCTGGCTTATCCCTCGCTACTCCGATCGCACCGGCGAGCGACGCAATATTGCCGCCCTGACGCTGCTGGCGGCGGCGGTCGGGATTGCAGTGTCCGGACTGGTGGCGCCGGTGCTGGCTATCATCGCGCTGTGCGTGGCGGCGGTCGGGGTGATCGCCGTGCAGCCGGTCTTCTGGACGATGCCGACGCAGCTGCTGTCCGGCACGGCGCTGGCCGCAGGGATTGGCTTTGTTAACCTGTTTGGCGCCATCGGTGGTTTTCTGGCGCCGATCGTGCGCGTGCAGGCCGAAACGTTGTTCGCCAGCAGCGCCGCCGGACTGTTAACCCTGGCCGGCGTCGCCATTGTCGGGGTGGTCATTATCTTTTCATTGAGCCTTACCCGCGCGGTACCCCAGCGCGGCAGCGTACAGCATTGAATAAAGGAATCGCTATGAACGCACTGTTATCTAACCCCTTCAAACGGGGATTATTACGCGGTGAGACGCAAATCGGCCTGTGGCTGAGCTCCACCTCATCCTACATGGCGGAGATCGCTGCGACGTCGGGATACGACTGGCTGCTGATCGACGGCGAGCATGCCCCGAACACTATTCAGGACCTTTATCATCAGCTGCAGGCGATTGCCCCCTATGCCAGCCAGCCGGTCATTCGCCCGGTCGAGGGCAACCGCAGCCTGATAAAACAGGTGCTGGATATTGGCGCCAGAACCTTGCTGGTGCCGATGGTCGATACCGCCGAGCAGGCTCGGGAGGTGGTCTCAGCGACCCGTTATCCCCCCATCGGGAGCCGCGGCGTTGGCGCCGGCGTGGCGAGAGCGGCGCGCTGGGGAAGGGTGGAGAATTATATGGCGGAGGCAAATGACCAACTTTGTCTGCTGATTCAGGTCGAGAGCCGAACCGCGCTGGAGAACCTGGACGCTATTCTCGAGGTGGACGGCATTGACGGGGTGTTCATCGGTCCGGCGGATCTCTCCGCCTCGCTGGGCTACCCGGACGATGCCGGTCACCCTGACGTGCAGCGGGTGATCGAGCAGAGCATCCGGCGCATTCGCGCGGCGGGGAAAGCGGCCGGATTTCTGGCGGTCGACCCGGCGATGGCGGAAAAATGTCTTGCCTGGGGGGCCAACTTTGTCGCCGTCGGGGTGGATACCATGCTGTATACCCAGGCGCTGGACCGCCGGCTGGCGATGTTTAAATCTGCCAGCGCCCAGCCGCAAGAGAAAACGAGCTATTGACGGCACAGGCTGGCGCTGGGCTCAGACGAGCGCCTGCGCCAGCACCGTCAGCGGATGCTCGCAGCGTTTGCTGGTGGACATCTCAATCTGCCATTTGCAGGTCTCGCAGTCGGTGACGACGAGGTCGGCCCCGCTCTCCTCAATCTGACGGAACAGCGGGGCGCCGATAGCCTGGGATACCGCGTAATTCTCAGTTTTAAACCCGTAGGTGCCTGCGATGCCGCAGCACTGTGAATCCAGCACCTCCAGCTGCAGGCCGGGGATCAGCCGCAGCAGCTCGAGGGTATACAGCGACCAGCCCATCTTTTCCATATGACACGGGGTGTGATAGACCACCTTCAGCGGCAGCGGGCGCAGCGGTAGCGTCCTGCCGGCAGCCAGCTGTTTCCAGATCCAGCGGGTGGCAAGCTCGACGCGATCGCGAAGATCGCTGTTATCGACATCGAGGAGATGGGGGTATTCATCACGTAGCGTAAAGGCGCAGGTCGAGGAGGTGGCAATGATCGGTAGCGTGTTTTCCCGCATCGCGGCGACGTTGCTCTGCGCCTGCTTACGCGCCTTGTCGAAAAAACCGTTGGCGATCAGCGGTACGCCGCAGCATTTTTCTTTTGATAACAACTGCACCCCGGTACCCAGCGCGTTGACGACGCGAATCAGATCTTTACCCAACTGTGGATGGTTATAGTTGACGTAGCAGCCATGAAAGAAAGCCACCTGTTCGCTGTACTGCTTCTGACGGGCGGCGAGCTGGCGGTAAGCGCGGCGGAAGGTGCCGAAACCATATTTCGGCAGCGTACGCCGGTGATCGATGTTGAGCGTCGCGTCGAGCAGACGGCGCACCGGTTTTAAGCCGGTGGCGGCGTTGACCAGGGGGGCAAAGGGGGTGGAAAGGGTACCCATCAGGTCGGTATGGCTGAGGATGGCGTCGCGCAGGGTCGGCTTTTGCTGGCCGTACTGTGCCCGGGCGCGTTGAATGATATCGCCAATTTTCACATCCGACGGGCAGGCGACCTCGCAGCGCTTGCAGTTAATGCAGTACTTCAGCGCCTCGTCGTACAGCGCGCCATCCTTCAGACGCAGGCGTTCGCCGTCCGGCCCCGCTTGTTTCGGGCCCGGATAGCGCGGATTGACCCGACTTACCGGGCAGGTGGTGGTACAGACCGTGCACTTAATGCAGCTTTCAAAACGGGTATCGTTCATGGCCGGCCTCCGGCAAGGGCATGGATCTGTCTGGCGGCGTGCAGCGCGGTAACGGCGCAGACGCCGCCGCCACAGCCGAGCTGAATGGCATCGAACCCGCCGAGCAATGAGCCGATGGCGAACAGATTATGGAACGGCTGCCCGCCCAGCAGGGGGCGCAGCAGGGCATCGGTTTTCACGCCGAAGCGCTGCCACGGTTGTGAGGCGAAGAAATCGCGCTGGTACCAGCTTTCCCGTGGCAGGGTCTGGTGAAGGTCGAGGCCGAGGATCGGCTCGCGCACGCTATCGCGAGTGGCGACAAGACCGTTGCTGAAAAAGCTGCCGCTGGCCAGCACGGTAAAGCGCGGACGCAGCGCAATATCGCCGTGATTGCGCGTCCAGACCGCCTCGACGGCGTTCTGTCGATGGCTGATTTTCACCACCTCATCGCCTGCGAGCCAGGCGCCGCCCTCGCGAATGAACTGGCGTTGCAGCTGAGAATGCAAACGCATCCCGGGAACCGAAGGCGGCAGCGTCGGCAGCAGACGCAGCGGGCAGGGTAGACGCGCCTGCAGCCAGTGGTACAGGCGATCGTCGGCGAGGCCAAAACAGGCGGGCATGATCAGCAGGTCATACTGCTGCGCCAGCGGTAGCAGCGCTGCATGCAGGGCCGGCCACATATTCTCATCATCCAGGACGCGGGCGATATTGGCGGCGCGAAACTCGGTCGGGTTGTCACGCAGCACATCCAGCAGCGGTAACTCGATTTCCACCGCCGCGGCGGTAACTCCGTGTTGACCGAGCGCGGCGGCGGCGAGATGCGGCTGAAAATCAGCAAAGCCGCTGATCCCCACCAGACAGGCGCCCTGCGACGGCAGGGGCGCGACAGGCACCTCAAGGGGCGACAGCCATGCCGGGCGCAACGTCCCCAGCGGCGTTACCCGCCGGTGCGGCCGGCGCGCATCGCCCTGCATCACCGCGCCGCAGGCGGCCAGCAGGGCTTCGGTCTGTGTCGCGTATTCGAGCACCGCCTCGGCGCCGAGACGGGAATAAGGGTGTTCAGGAAGCTGTTCAGCGAGTTGCTGCAGACCTTGTGCGACGTCAGTGACGTTATCGCCGTTGGGCAGCGCCGAGAGCAGGTCTAACGACGCGGAGGAAAAATGCAGCGCGCTCTGCCCGCGGCTGATGATGACGCTGCGCAGGCCGTGCTGATTCAGGACCAGCCCGCACAGCAGGCCGGCGAGCCCGCCGCCGATAATCGCGCAATCAAACTTCATCCCGGTGCTCCTGTGGCAATCCGCACAGGCCGAGGTAGACCCAGCGGGTGAATTCGCTTTCGCGCAGCGCATCGCCCCAGGCGATGGGCTGCACGCCCTTCCAGCGTTCATTGAGAAATTCCGAGAGCTGGGTTAACGACTGCGCGGGCGTGGTGACGTTAAAGCGCTGCAGCAGTCCGGCAGCGCGGCAGGCGCAGAGTTCCCCCTGACAGGTCCCCATGCCAATCCGGGTGCGGCGGCGCAGGTCGAGCAGGGTGTTGACCGCCAGGTTTTCCACCGCGTATTTCACTTCACCGGCAGTGACGGCTTCACATTCGCAGACCAGGCTACGGTGCTGGCGGCTGTCGCCAAGCCAGGACGGGGTGCGATCGCCGTGACGGTAGACGGCCGAGCCGCGCAGCGGGGTGGGGAGGGAGATAATCTTTTGCAGGGTACTTTCCGTTGGCTCCTGTGAACCGGGCAGCGGGGCTTCGGCCGTGGTACAGGGGGTGGTGTTTCCCAGCTTACGACAGACGGCGTCGGTGGCCCACTCGGCCATCAGGCGATAGGTCATCAGCTTGCCGCCGGTGATAGTAATGAAGCCTTCCATACCGTCACGCTGGGCATGGTCGAGCAGGACGATGCCGCGGCTGACGCCGCGCCCGCTGGGATCGTTATCGCTGGCCACCAGCGGGCGGACGCCGGAGTAGGCGCGGAGGATCCGGGTGCGGCCCATGACCGGCGCCAGCTTTTCCCCTTCGCGCAGTAGGGTATCGACCTCCGCCGCTGTTACCCGGTTGTCGTCAATTTCGTCATAAGGAATATGCATTGAGGTAGTGCCGATCAGCGAGATGGTATCGCCGGGCACCAGAATATCGGCGTCGGCCGGCTTACGGCAGCGGTTGATCACCAGGTTGTTAATCCGATGATCGAGGATCAGCAGCGATCCCTTCGCCGGGAACATGGTGATGCGCAGGTCGGCATATTCCGCAATACGCTGCCCCCAGATCCCGGCGGCGTTAACCACCATCCCGGCGTACAGAGTGCGGGCCTGGTGAAGTTGGCGGTCGTATACCTGGACGCCGCAGACGCGATCGCCCCGGCGCAGTAGGCCTGTTACTTCGCAGCCGGTAAGGATCTGCGCGCCGTGTTCGCGGGCGTCGAGCATATTGGCCGCGGTGAGGCGAAACGGGTCGATGGTACCGTCCGGGACCTGCACCGCGCCCAGCAGCGTCGGGTTGACGGCGGGCTCCCGGCGCAGCGCTTCCTGCGGCGAGAGCGGCGTGGCCTCTATGCCAGCCTGCTGACAGGCGTCGATAAAGGTTTGCTGCCATGCCAGGTCATCTTCAGGCAGGGTGATAAACAGCCCATTGGTCGGTTCAATACAGTGGCGGGCGATGCGGCGCAGAATGCGGTTCTCACTGATGCATTCGCGGGCGGATTCGTTGTCGGTCACCGCGTAGCGGGCGCCGCTGTGCAGCAGTCCATGATTCCGGCCGGTCGCCCCGGTGGCGATATCATGGCGCTCAATGAGCAGCGTTCGTAATCCGCGCCGGGCGCAGTCGCGGGCGATACCGGCGCCGGTTGCTCCGCCGCCGATGATAATGACCTCGCTATCAATACGTCCCGTCATCTTCAGCTCCTCTGCTTTCGTTTAACACCATTTAGCCACAATTAGTAAGGTTATTGTTTGATTTCGAGCATATTCGCGCGTTATTTGAGCGTGTTATGTGATTTCGTGCTCACATTGGAACGTTTTGTCATATTTTTGTAACAAATTGTGCGATGTTTCACAGTATCAACTCTACGTATTGCCTACCATCGCGACCATATTTGAAGTTGGTGATTAATCTGGGATTTTGTCGTGACGTCAGTAGAAAACAGCAAGGGCCACGGAGGCTGATATGTTAAGTATTTTTAAACCCGCCGCGCATAAAGCGCGTTTGCCAGCAGCGGAGATTGACCCGCTATATCGCCGATTACGCTGGCAGATTTTTATTGGCATCTTTTTTGGTTATGCCGCCTACTATTTGGTTCGTAAGAACTTTGCCCTGGCGATGCCTTATCTTATCGAGCAGGGGTTCTCTCGTGGCGACCTCGGCTTCGCCCTTTCCGGTATCTCCATCGCCTATGGATTTTCGAAATTCATCATGGGATCGGTCTCTGACCGCTCGAATCCGCGCATTTTCCTGCCGGCTGGCTTGATCCTCGCCGCGCTGGTGATGCTGGTGATGGGCTTCGTGCCGTGGGCGACGTCCAGCATCATGATAATGTTCGTGCTGCTGTTCCTCTGCGGCTGGTTCCAGGGGATGGGCTGGCCGCCGTGCGGCCGGACCATGGTGCACTGGTGGTCGCAGAAAGAGCGCGGCGGGATTGTCTCGGTGTGGAACTGCGCGCATAACGTCGGCGGCGGCATTCCGCCGCTGCTGTTCCTGTTAGGGATGGCGTGGTTTAACGACTGGCACGCGGCGCTGTATATGCCGGCATTCGGCGCCATTCTGCTGGCGATTTTCGCCTTCGCAATGATGCGCGACACCCCGCAGTCCTGCGGTCTGCCGCCGATTGAAGAATATAAAAACGACTACCCGGACGATTACAGCGAAAAGCACGAAGAAGAGCTGACGGCGAAGCAGATCTTTATGCAATACATTCTGCCGAACAAGCTGCTGTGGTACATCGCTATCGCTAACGTCTTCGTTTATCTGCTGCGCTACGGCATTCTCGACTGGTCGCCGACCTACCTGAAAGAAGTTAAACACTTCGCGCTGGATAAATCCTCCTGGGCCTATTTCCTGTACGAGTACGCGGGGATCCCGGGCACGCTACTGTGCGGTTGGATGTCGGACAAAGTGTTTAAAGGCAACCGCGGCGCCACCGGCGTGTTCTTTATGACCCTGGTGACCATCGCCACTGTCGTTTACTGGCTGAACCCGCCGGGCAATCCGGGCGTCGATATGGCCTGTATGATCATCATTGGCTTCCTGATCTACGGCCCGGTGATGCTGATTGGTCTGCATGCCCTCGAGCTGGCGCCGAAAAAAGCCGCCGGGACCGCCGCGGGCTTCACCGGCCTGTTCGGCTATCTTGGCGGTTCCGTGGCCGCGAGCGCTATCGTCGGCTACACCGTCGATTTCTTCGGCTGGGACGGCGGCTTTATGGTGATGATCGGCGGCAGCGTGCTGGCGGTTATCCTGCTGGTTATCGTGATGCTCGGTGAACGTCGCCATCACCAACAGCTGAAACAAGCCTAAGGAGCGGCGATGAAAATGAAACTTACCGCGCTGATGAGCGGAATGATTCTGTCCAGTTCGGCGCTGTGCTTCAGCGCGACAGCGGCTGATAAAATGGTCATCGCCCACCGCGGCGCCAGCGGGTATCTGCCGGAACATACCCTGCCGGCGAAAGCGATGGCTTACGCTCAGGGGGCGGATTACCTTGAGCAAGACCTGGTGATGACCAAAGACGACCGGCTGGTGGTGTTACACGACCACTATCTCGATCGGGTGACTGACGTTGCGCAGCGTTTCCCGCAGCGGGCGCGTAAAGATGGTCGTTTCTACGCCATCGACTTTACCCTGGACGAGATTAAGTCGCTGAAGTTCACCGAAGGTTTTGAGCCGAAAAATGGTAAGAACGTGCAAACCTATCCCGGGCGATTCCCGATGGGCAAATCCGATTTCCGTATTCATACCTTTGAAGAGGAGATTGAGTTTGTCCAGGGGCTGAACCATTCAACCGGCAAAAACATCGGTATCTACCCGGAAATCAAAGCACCGTGGTTCCACCACCAGGAAGGCAAAGATATTGCCGCCAGCACATTGAAGGTGCTGAAGGAATATGGCTATACCAGCAAGCAGGATAAGGTTTATCTGCAGTGCTTTGACGCCAACGAGCTCAAACGCATTAAAAATGAGCTGGAGCCGAAGATGGGGATGGATCTCAATCTGGTGCAGCTCATCGCCTATACCGACTGGAATGAAACCCAGCAGAAACAGGCCGATGGTAAGTGGGTGAACTACAGCTATGACTGGATGTTCAAGCCAGGGGCGATGGCGCAGATTGCGCAGTACGCGGACGGCATCGGCCCGGATTACCATATGCTGGTAGCGGAAGGCTCGAAGCCGGGGGCGGTGAAGCTGACGGCGATGGTGAAAGAGGCGCATGCCAGCCATCTGCAGGTGCATCCGTACACCGTGCGCGCGGATCAGTTGCCGGAGTACGCGACTAACGTTAATCAGCTCTATGACGTGCTGTATAACCAGGCGGGCGTCGACGGCTTATTTACCGATTTCCCGGATAAAGCGGTGCAGTTCCTGGACGCGAAACAGTAAAAAGCCGGATGGCGGCTACGCCTTACCCGGCGTACGAACTGCGGTTTTGTTGACACTGTTCTCGGCGTGCAACGATTTCGACCCGGGAATAACGTTTGTTCTATGTTATTTCCTGGAAGATTGCGCTCCCGATATTTCTTCTGCGTTATGCCTTTCATAGCGCAGGGAGCGCACAGGGGGCGGCCAGTCGCCGCCGCCCCCTGTACCCCCGGGCTCCGGCCAGCAAAATCGCCGCTGCGCGGTCCCTTCGACTTATCCCTGCAGGCTTCGGGTCGGGCCGAGGTAGCGTCCATGCAAAACACGGCCCTCAGCCCGCATCCATGCGGGCTGCCCCGGCCTGCCGGGAACGTCTCAGCGATTTTGAGGCCGTCAGCACCGGCAGTTTCAGCAAGAAAAGTGAATAAATTAACGACAGGTCGTACGAACTTAGGCCGGGTAAGGCGCAGCCGCCACCCGGCACAAAATCAGCTCTGTGCCCGCTGTCCTTGCCCGGCGGCGCTGCGCTTGCGCGGGCCTACAGACAATCAGAGCCGGATGCGTTGGCCGGGTAAGGCGCAGCCGCCACCCGGCATAACACACGCGGACTCAGAATCGCGTCACAAACGGCGCGGTATCCGGCAGGGCAATGGTGGTTGAGGCTTTTAGCTGCGGCGTCCCCAGATAGAGGAAGCCGACAATTTTATCCTGTTCGCGGCACTTGAAGCCGGCCCGCACCACCGGACTCTCGGTCAATGCTCCGCTGCGCCAGATACCGTTGAATCCCTGAGCCAGGGCCGCCATCTGCATCGCCATCACCGCGCAGCCAGCGGACATCTCCTGCTCCCAGCGCGGCACCTTAGGGTGGTCTTCACAGCGCGCGACCACGGTAATAATCAGCGGCGCGCGGAACGGCGCATTGCGGGCTTTCTCAATTCCCTTCTCATCCTGGCCGGCCTCTCTGGCCCCTTTTTCCAGCAACTGGCTGAAGCGCTCGCGGCCGTCATCGGCGATAATAAAGAAGCGCCACGGCTGCAGGGTGCCATGATCCGGGGCGCGCAGCCCGGCGCGCAGAATGTTTTCCAGCTGTTCGCCCACCGGGGCAGGTTCCGCCAGGCGGGAAGCGCTCCGGCGATTAAGCAGTAGATCGAGAGCATCCATCTGTATAACTCCTGTGATGTCATTTTTCATAAAATTAACATGCACAAGGATTTTGTTACAGCGCGGTCGGTGATTCCTGCTGACAACCGACGGCTCACTCTTTAGGATAGCCAGACGCGGCGGCCCCTGCGGCCTGCCCTTTTTAGATAACGTTAGGGAGAAGACATGCGAACCCTTTGGCGACTGATTGCCAGCTTTTTTAAATGGACGTGGCGGATACTCAACTTTATTCGCAAACTGGCCCTCAATGCGATCTTCCTGGTGCTGGTGCTGGTGTGTATCGGCATCTGGAGCCAGTTCAGCAGCACCACCAGCGAACATGCCGCGCGCGGCGCGCTGTTGCTGGATATTACCGGCGTGGTGGTGGATAAACCATCCGCCAGCAGCAAGCTCGGCGTGATTGGCCGCCAGCTGTTTGGCGCCAGCTCGGACCGTCTGCAGGAGAACTCCCTGTTCGATATCGTGCAGACCATTCGCCAGGCGAAGGATGACCGCAATATCACCGGTATTGTGCTGGATTTGAAAAACTTCGTCGGCGGCGACCAGCCATCCATGCAGTACATCGGCAAAGCGCTGCGCGAATTCCGCGATAGCGGCAAACCGGTGTATGCCGTCGGCAGCAGCTACAGCCAGGGCCAGTACTACCTGGCGAGCTTCGCCAACAAAATCTGGCTCTCGCCGCAGGGCGAGGTAGACCTGCACGGCTTCGCTACCAACGGGCTATATTACAAATCGCTGCTGGATAAGCTGAAGGTCTCCACCCATGTCTTCCGCGTCGGCACCTATAAATCCGCCGTCGAGCCATTCATCCGCGATGATATGTCCCCTGCCGCCCGCGAAGCGGATAGCCGCTGGATTGGCGAACTGTGGCAGAACTACCTCAACACCATTGCCGCCAACCGCCAGATCACCGCCCAGCAGCTCTTCCCGGGCGCCCAGGGCATTATCGATGGCCTGCGTAAGGTGGGCGGCGATACGGCGAAATATGCGCTGGACAATAAGCTGGTGGATGAGCTGGCGACCTCCACGGAAGTGGAAAAGGCGCTGACCAAACAGTTTGGCTGGAGCAAAGCGGATAACAATTACCGGGCGATCAGCTATTACGACTACAACGTGAAGACGCCGTCTGACCAGGGTTCCGCCATCGCGGTAATCTTCGCCAACGGCGCCATCATGGACGGTGAAGAGACCCCGGGCAACGTCGGCGGCGACACCACCGCAGCGCAAATTCGCGATGCGCGCCTCGATCCGAAAATTAAGGCCATCGTTCTGCGCGTAAACAGCCCGGGCGGCAGCGTAACCGCTTCGGAAATCATTCGTGAAGAGCTGGCGGCAGCCAAAACCGCCGGTAAACCGGTAGTGGTCTCGATGGGCGGCATGGCGGCGTCCGGCGGCTACTGGATCTCCACCCCAGCGGATTACATCGTGGCGAACCCAAGCACCCTCACCGGCTCCATTGGCATCTTTGGGGTGATCAACACCGTGGAAAATACCCTCGGGTCGATTGGCGTCCACACCGACGGCGTCGCCACGTCGCCGCTGGCGGATGTCTCCAGCACCAAAGCGCTGCCGCCGGAAGTGCAGCAGCTGATGCAGTTGAGCATTGAGAATGGCTATCAGCGCTTTATCACCCTGGTGGCTAACGCCCGTAAGAGCACGCCGGAGAAAATCGACCAGATCGCCCAGGGCCACGTCTGGACCGGGGAAGATGCCAAAGCCAACGGCCTGGTCGACAGCCTCGGCGACTTCGACGACGCGGTGGCCAAAGCCGCCGAGCTGGCGAAGCTGAAAACCTGGCACCTCAACTACTATCAGGAAGAGCCGACCTTCTTCTCGATGGTGCTGGACAGCCTGACCGGCTCGGTACGCGCCTCGCTGCCGGCGGCCATTCAGGCCTGGCTGCCTGCGCCGGTCGCCGCGGCGGCCGAGACGGTGAAAGCGGAGAGCGACAAGCTGGCGGCGTTTAACGACCCGCAGAATCGCTATGCCTTCTGCCTGACCTGCGCTAACATCCGTTAATACGCAGCGGCTGCCCCGTCTCCCGGGGCAGCTTTTTTCCCTCTCCTGCCAACACTGCCACAAAGCCCGCGACCGACGCTGTATTTTTTCCTGCGTCTCTTTATACTGCGCCTGTCTACGACCAACCTAAGCGATGCTATGCAAAAAAAATCGATTTACGTTGCCTACACCGGTGGGACCATCGGTATGCAGCGCTCTGAACACGGCTATGTACCCGTTTCCGGCCATCTGCAGCGTCAGCTGGCGCTGATGCCGGAGTTCCATCGTCCGGAGATGCCGGACTTCACGATCCATGAATACCATCCGCTGATGGATTCATCCGATATGACCCCCGAGGACTGGCAGCACATCGCCGACGATATCCGCAGCCATTATGAGGAGTATGATGGCTTTGTGATCCTCCACGGAACCGACACCATGGCGTTTACCGCCTCGGCGCTGTCGTTCATGCTGGAAAACCTTGGCAAGCCGGTCATTGTGACAGGGTCACAAATTCCGCTGGCCGAGCTGCGTTCCGATGGTCAGATTAACCTGCTCAACGCCCTGTACGTCGCCGCCAACTATCCGATTAACGAAGTGGCGCTGTTCTTCAACAATCGACTGTTCCGCGGCAACCGCACCACCAAAGCCCATGCCGACGGCTTCGACGCTTTCGCCTCGCCAAACCTTGCCCCGCTGCTGGAGGCCGGGATCCATATTCGCCGTCTCGGTACTCCGCCGGCGCCGCAGGGTAGCGGAGAGCTTATCGTGCACCCCATCACTCCGCAGCCGATTGGCGTGGTGACGATTTATCCCGGCATCTCCGCCGACGTGGTGCGTAATTTTTTGCGCCAACCGGTGAAAGCGCTGATCCTCCGCTCCTATGGCGTCGGCAATGCCCCACAGAATGGCGAGTTTATTCAGGTGCTGGCGGAAGCCAGCCAGCGCGGTATTGTAGTGGTCAATCTGACGCAGTGCATGTCCGGAAAGGTGAACATGGGCGGCTATGCCACCGGCAACGCCCTCGCCCAGGCGGGGGTCATCAGTGGTTTCGATATGACGGTGGAAGCGACGCTGACCAAGCTACACTATCTGCTTAGCCAGCAGCTGGACGTTGACGCCATTCGCGCGGCGATGCAGCAAAATCTGCGTGGCGAACTCACCCCCGACGAGGCTTAAGGAGGACGTATGGCACATCGAGCGCTGTTACTGGTTGATTTGCAGAACGACTTTTGCGCCGGCGGCGCGCTGGCCGTTCCTGAAGGCGACAGTACCGTCGACGTAGCCAATGCGCTTATCGACTGGAGCCTGGCGCGCGGCGAGCCCATCGTCGCCAGCCAGGACTGGCATCCGGCGGATCACGGCAGTTTCGCCAGCCAGCACCAGGTGGAACCCTACACCGAGGGCGAGCTGGACGGCCTGGCGCAAACTTTCTGGCCGGATCACTGCGTGCAGCACAGCGAAGGCGCGGCGCTGCATCCGCTGCTCAAGCAGCAGGCGATCGCCGCTGTGTTCCACAAAGGGCAAAACCGGATCATCGACAGCTATAGCGCTTTCTTTGACAACGGTCACCGGCAGAAAACCGAACTGGACGGCTGGCTGCGTGGTCAGGGGATCGTGGAGCTGACCGTTCTCGGCCTCGCCACCGATTACTGCGTTAAGTTCACCGTGCTGGATGCCCTGGCGCTGGGCTACGCGGTCAACGTCATCACCGACGGCTGTCGCGGCGTAAATCTGCAGCCACAGGACAGCAGCCAGGCGTTTATGGAGATGGCCGCCGCGGGCGCCACGCTCTATACCCTCGACGACTGGCGGGAAACTCAGGCCTGATCCCTCCCCCCCGGCGCCCTCGCGCCGGGTCTTCTTCTGCCGCCTCGCTATTGTCCATAAATTGAACTCTCTCGCAGTTTCAACAGGTTATTGCTGCTAGTCTGGCAAGGCTGTTTTTTCGCCACGCCATTTCCGTGGCGTGGTTATTTTTATGTCAAAGAGGAACCACTATGAAACGTTTGCCCTTGCTGGCAGCTTTGCCCTTGCTTTGCGCTTCCGCGCTCTCTGCCCAACCGCTGATGTCCGTCGGCTATTTTAACGGCGGCGGCGACGTCACCGCCGGGCCGGGCGGTGATATCGATAAGCTGGACGTCCGGCAGATCACCCATCTCAACTACTCGTTTGGCCTTATCTATAACGATGAAAAAGACGAGACCAATGCGGCCCTGAAGGATCCTGCTCATCTGCACGAGATCTGGCTGTCGCCGAAGGTGCAGGCGGATCTGCAAAAGCTCCCCGCCCTGCGTAAACAGAATCCGGACCTCAAAGTCCTGCTGTCGGTCGGCGGCTGGGGCGCGCGTGGTTTCTCCGGCGCGGCGGCGACCGCAGAAAGTCGCGCCGTCTTTATTCGTTCCGCGCAGAAAATCATCCAGCAATATGGTCTGGACGGCATTGACCTCGACTGGGAGTTTCCGGTCAACGGCGCCTGGGGACTGGTGGCCAGCCAGCCGGCTGACCGCGACAACTTCACTGCCCTGCTGAAATCGCTGCGTGAGGCAGTCGGTGAGCAAAAGCTGGTGACTATCGCCGTGGGCGCCAATGCCGAGAGCCCGAAAAGCTGGGTGGACGTCAAAGCGGTGGCCCCGGTGCTGAACTACATCAACCTGATGACCTACGACATGGCCTACGGCACGCAGTACTTCAACTCGAATCTGTATGACTCCAGCCACTGGCCGACGGTCGCCGCAGCGGATAAATACAGCGCCGATTTTGTGGTCAACAATTACCTGGCCGCCGGGCTTAAACCCAGCCAGATGAACCTCGGGATTGGTTTTTATGGCCGGGTACCGAAACGGGCGGTCGAGCCGGGGATTGACTGGACGAAAGCGGATGCGCAAAACAATCCGGTCACCCAGCCCTATTTTGGGCCACAACAGATCGCGCTGTTTGCCTCGCTGGGCTATGACCTGAGCAAAGACACCTATGTGAAATACAATGATATCGTGGGCAAACTGCTCAACGATCCGCAAAAGCGTTTTACCGAGCACTGGGACGATGAGGCGAAGGTTCCGTGGCTGTCGGTGCAGTCCGCAGAGGGCAAGCCGCTGTTCGCCCTCTCCTATGAGAACCCGCGCTCGGTAGCCATTAAGGCGGACTATATCAAGGCGAAGGGCCTCGCCGGGGCCATGTTCTGGGAATATGGCGCCGATGACCAGAATCAGCTGGCCCGTCAGCTGGCGGAATCGCTGGGGATCAAACACTAATCATGGCTGTTCCGCCGCATCGTCGGCACCGAGAGGCGTGACGCAGGCAGCATCGCCTGCAATGCAGGTATATCGCGCCGCCCGGGATAGGTTATGATGCCTGTTATCCGCTGCGCCAGGGGTTGGCGCAGCTTAACCGTTTGACAGGAGGCAGGGGGCCATGGCCTATATCCCCAAAAATTACGCACGTCTGGATGTGGGTTACCGCGAAAAGGCGCTCAAGCTTTTTCCCTGGGTGTGCGGACGCTGCTCACGGGAGTTTGTCTACTCCAATCTGCGCGAGCTGACGGTGCACCACATCGATCACGACCACTCCAATAACCCGGAAGATGGCAGCAACTGGGAGATGTTGTGCCTGTACTGTCACGATCACGAACATTCCAAGTACACCGAAGCCGATCAGTATGGCTCCACGGTGGTGGCAGGGGAAGATGCGCAAAAGAGCGTCGGCGAGGCCACCTACAACCCGTTTGCCGATCTGAAAGCGATGATGAACAAAAAGTAAGCGAAGCGGCTGACCGCCGGACGCGGTCATTCGACATGACGCCATCCGGCGCGCGGTTACCCGACGCCGGAACGTCTCACCGCCGGCCGGCGGTTTATTGCAGTTTAACGGTGGCGATCGGCTTCGGCACGATGCCAAAATCCTCTTTCAGCTGCTGTTTGCTCTTCATTACCATCTGCCCGCTGGTGTCGATGGTCATGTGCTGGGCGTCGGTGTTATACCGGGCCTGCCAGAGCATCACCAGCTGCAGGCTATTTTCCTTCTGCTCCGGCGTCAGCGCGACGCCATCCGGCCATTTTCCCAGCTCTACCGCCGTCGCCAGACGCTGATACACTTCCGGCGTCATACTGTCGATAATTTGCTCAATATCCATCTTCCGCTCACCTCCGCCTGGAATAATTTGCTGAATCGTTTCTTCAACCCTTGATTTGCTCGCCATTTTGCTCATCGGTGAAGCTCAGCGATGCCGAGTTGACACAATACCGCTCGCCGGTCGGCTGCGGACCATCCGGAAACACGTGGCCGAGATGGGCATCACAGTTTCCGCAACGGATCTCAATGCGCTGCATGCCGTGCGAATTGTCGGTCAGATAGCGAATGGCCTCCGCGCTTACCGGCTCGTAGAAGCTCGGCCAGCCGCAGCCGGAGTCGTATTTAGTCTGGGAGTTAAACAGCGGCGCATCGCACACCAGGCAGTGGTACACGCCATTTTTCTTGTTGTGCAACAGCCGTCCGGTGAAAGGCGGTTCGGTGCCATGATGCTGCGTCACGTAAAACTGCATTTCGCTCAAGCCATTTTTCAGCTCTTCCGGGGTGGGTTTATTCGCCATGGGCTTACATCTCGCTTTGCAATGGACTACTTTCGCTCCAATTCTAACAAAACATTAACAATGAAGCGTACACTTTTGTTCTAAACTTATCCGGTGCCCACAGGCAGCCAGATAATTGTGACTTAAATCACGTTTTTATCTTAAATGCCCTTTAAAATTCCGCGCGCAGCCCCCATATGGAATTGGGCTCAAAGGGAAAGTGAGGCAAATCAATCGCGCAAAGGTCTGCTCAGGATTGATTTGTCGCAATGATTGACACGATTCCGCTTGACGCTGCGTAAGGTTTTTGTAATTTTACAGGCAACCTTTTATTCACTAACAAATAGCTGGTGGAATATATGACTATCAAAGTAGGTATCAACGGTTTTGGCCGTATCGGTCGCATTGTTTTCCGTGCTGCTCAGAAACGTTCTGACATCGAGATCGTTGCAATCAACGACCTGTTAGACGCAGAGTACATGGCTTACATGCTGAAGTATGACTCCACTCACGGTCGTTTCGACGGTACCGTTGAAGTGAAAGACGGTCATCTGGTCGTTAACGGTAAAAAAATCCGTGTTACCGCTGAACGTGACCCGGCTAACCTGAAGTGGGACGAAGTTGGTGTTGACGTTGTTGCTGAAGCAACCGGTATCTTCCTGACCGACGAAACCGCTCGTAAACACATCACCGCTGGCGCGAAAAAAGTCGTTCTGACTGGCCCGTCCAAAGACAACACTCCGATGTTCGTTCGCGGCGCTAACTTCGACGCTTACGCTGGCCAGGACATCGTTTCCAACGCTTCCTGCACCACCAACTGCCTGGCGCCGCTGGCTAAAGTTATCAACGACAACTTCGGTATCGTTGAAGGCCTGATGACCACCGTCCACGCTACCACCGCTACTCAGAAAACCGTTGATGGCCCGTCTCACAAAGACTGGCGCGGCGGCCGCGGCGCAGCTCAGAACATCATCCCGTCCTCTACCGGCGCTGCTAAAGCAGTAGGTAAAGTACTGCCAGAACTGAACGGCAAACTGACCGGTATGGCGTTCCGCGTTCCAACTCCGAACGTATCTGTTGTTGACCTGACCGTTCGTCTGGAAAAAGCAGCGTCCTACGAAGAAATCAAGAAAGCCATCAAAGCCGCTTCTGAAGGCGCTATGAAAGGCGTTCTGGGTTACACCGAAGACGACGTTGTTTCTACCGACTTCAACGGCGAAGTTTGCACTTCCGTGTTCGATGCTAAAGCGGGTATCGCACTGAACGACAACTTCGTGAAACTGGTTTCCTGGTACGACAACGAAACCGGCTACTCCAACAAAGTTCTGGATCTGATTGCCCACATCTCCAAATAAGTTGAGATGAAAAAGTAATCTGTAAGAGCGACTTCGGTCGCTCTTTTTTTTGTCTGCAGAGATAGGATTGCACAATGATAAATAAAATTTTTGCTCTCCCGGTGAATGAAACCATTTCTCCCGTGATCTCCCGTCGCCAGCTGGACGACCTGGAGCTGATTGTCATCGACCATCCGCAGGTGAAAGCCTCTGTGGCGCTGCAGGGGGCGCACCTGCTCTCCTGGAAACCCGCCGGTGAAGAAGAAGTTCTGTGGCTGAGCAACAACACCCCGTTTAAACAGGGCGTCGCCCTGCGCGGCGGCGTGCCGATTTGCTGGCCCTGGTTTGGTCCTTCTGCGCAGCAAGGTCTGCCGTCGCACGGCTTTGCCCGCAATCTGCCATGGACCCTGGAAGGTCATGACGAAGACGACAGCGGCGTAATGTTGACCTTTGCGCTCCAGCACAGCGCTGAAACCATGAAGCTCTGGCCGCACGAGTTCACCCTCTATGCCCGCTTTAAGCTGGGCAAGACCTGTGAAATCGAGCTGGAAGCCCACGGTGAATTCGAGACCACCTCTGCCCTGCACAGCTATTTCAACGTCGGCGATATCGCGGCGGTGAAGGTGAGCGGTCTTGGCGAGCGCTATATCGATAAAGTGAACAATGCCGAAGAAGGCGTTCTGAGCAACGGCGTGCAGACCTTCCCGGACCGCACCGATCGCGTCTATCTCAACGCCGACAGCTGCAGCGTGATCCATGACGACGCGCTAAACCGCACTATCGACGTGGTGCATCATCATCAGCACAATGTGGTGGCCTGGAACCCGGGCCCGGCGCTGTCCGTCAGCATGGGCGATATGCCGGACGATGGCTACAAAACCTTCGTTTGCGTCGAAACCTGCTGCGTAACCCAGCCGCAGAAAGCCAGCGAAGAGACGCCCTCTCGCCTGGCGCAAACCATCAGCGTGAAAAAACGCTAATAGCAAAAGCCCCGTTGGTAACGGGGCTTTTGCTTTTCTTTGCCGTGAACGATGGGTTAAACCATATCCAGCCGGGTTTTTCGCTGCGGCGGCGGATAGAGGCGGTCCAGCTGCGCGAGCTCTTCCCCACTGAGGGCGATATCGAGCGCTGCGGCATTCTGCACCACATGCTCAATACTGGCCGCTTTCGGGATCGCCAGCACTCCCGGATGACGAATCACCCAGGCGAGCAGCAGTTGCGCTACCGTAATCCCCCGCGCGTTAGCCATATTAATGATATCGCTATGCTGAAAAAGTCCATCGCGTAAGCGCCCCGCCTGCGCCAGCGGGCAGTAGGCCATCACCGGCAGACTGTGCTGCTGGCACCAGGGCAGGAGATCGTATTCAATGCCCCGCGATGCGAGATGGTAGAGCACCTGGTTGGTTGCACAGTGCTCGCCATCCGCCGTCCGCCACAGCGCCTGCATATCCTCGGTGTCCAGATTAGAGACGCCCCAGCGGCGGATCTTGCCCTCGGCCACCAGCTTCTCCATCGCCTCAACCGTCTCCTGCAGCGGGATATCCCCGCGCCAGTGCAGGAGATACATGTCCAGATAGTCAGTCTGCAGCCGGCGCAGGCTGTTTTCACAGGCGCGGTGCATCGCCGCTTTGCCGGCATGCCAGGGATAGACTTTGGAGACCAGCACTACCCGGTCGCGCAGACCGCGGATCGCCTGGCCCACCACTTCCTCCGCCCCGCCGTCGGCGTACATTTCCGCCGTATCGATCACCGTCAGTCCATGGTCGATGCCCGCCCGCAGTGCAGCCACTTCCTGCTGACGCTGCGCCGCATGTTCGCCCATATACCAGGTGCCCAGCCCGATGGCCGGCACTGCCGCCTGCTCGCCGAAGCGTACTGTTTTTTTCACCATCTTCTCCTCCTTAACCGTATGCACCACCATAAAGCAAAACAGGGCGCAAGGCCCTGTTTTGATGCATGAAGCGCACTGTAAGAATGCACAATCAGAAGGTGTAGGTGATCCCGGTGGAGATCAGACCGCTCCAGGATTTATCCACCATCGGACTGTCGGTAATTTCATCCGACAGACGCGTGTAGCGCGCCACGCCGTAAACGCTCCAGTCACCAAGGAAGCGATAGTTAGCCGACAGTTCCAGATACGGGTTCCAGCTACTGTCCGGGTCATAGCTGCGCATGCCGCTGCGGCGCGACTCGTGCCGGGAGACACCATAGTAGTATTCGTTCTGATTGTCGCTGTTCCACTCCACGCCAATACCCGGCGTCAGCGTCAGGTTACCGTTGGTGTAACGGTACAGCCAGGCGAGATCCCAGTTAATACCGTTGCTGTTATCCAGCGTATCGCCGGCAATCGTCGTGCGCAGGAAGCCATAGGGCGTGTTGTGGACATAAGAAAGACCGGCCATCACGGTCGATTTACGTTTATCCAGTCGACGCATCTGCTCGCTGTCGCTGTCGCCCGGCTTGAAGTACATTGGCGACCAGTAGGCCGTAATCGACAGTTTATCGTTGGTGTCATTCCACAGGTAGTAACCCCCGCCCAGACCGTGGAACCAGAAGTTTTCGCTCTCATAACTAATGACCGGCACCGGGTAGACATCCGCATCATATTGCTTATACGGATGCTCAACGACCCCTACGCCAGCCCCAAGAGTGAACTTCCCGTCGGCATGCGCCGCGCTGGCGGACGTCGCTATCAGCACGCCGAGTGCCAGAAGTTTGATTTTAGTCACAATCCATATTCCCGTTGTCAAATAATCAGCCCGTGCAGTGTACCGTCGTAGGTCTCATGCCTCAAATTCTTTACCCGATATGACACAAATCGTTCACTTTGCCACCCTTCTCTTACCATCCGGTGACAGCCCTATGACAACTTTACGTCCCAACGAATCAAAAAGCGTCATGTTCAGGATGAGTTATTGATATGTCATTGAAATTGATTTTCTGCGCCATGCAAGATTTCTAAATGCATCTACGCTTAAATTTAGAAGGTGTAATTGCCGGGCACATTCACGCTACCCCACCCGCAACCTGGCATAAGGGTTGCTGGATACCAGGAGAGCGATGTTCAGCTTATGTCTTCCGGGGGCCCCCACTATTCATATGAACGGCTCTCAACCTGTGCTAAAAAACGAAAGGACGGCATGCCATGAATATATTCGATCACTATCGCCAGCGCTACGAAGCTGCCAAGGACGAAGAGTTCACACTGCAGGAGTTTCTTACCATCTGCCGGCAAGATCGCAGTGCCTATGCCAATGCGGCAGAACGTCTGTTGATGGCCATTGGTGAACCCGTCATGGTTGATACGGCTCTCGAGCCGCGGCTATCCCGTCTCTTTTCAAACCGGGTTATCGCACGCTATCCGGCATTTGAAGAGTTTTACGGTATGGAAGACGCCATTGAGCAGATCGTTTCCTACCTCAAGCATGCCGCCCAGGGGCTGGAAGAGAAGAAACAGATCCTCTATCTGCTGGGGCCGGTGGGCGGTGGTAAATCGTCGCTGGCTGAACGGCTGAAAGCGCTGATGCAGCGCGTGCCCATCTATGTGCTGAGCGCCAACGGCGAACGCAGTCCGGTCAACGATCACCCGCTGTGCCTGTTCAATCCGCAGGAAGATGCGCAGATCCTCCAGAAAGAGTATGGCATCCCGACCCGCTATCTCGGCACCATTATGTCGCCGTGGGCGGCCAAGCGCCTGCACGAGTTTGGCGGCGATATCACTAAATTCCGCGTGGTTAAAGTCTGGCCATCGATTCTCGAGCAGGTTGCCATCGCCAAAACCGAACCGGGTGATGAAAACAACCAGGATATTTCAGCGCTGGTCGGTAAGGTGGATATCCGTAAGCTGGAACACTATGCGCAGAACGACCCGGACGCCTACGGCTACTCCGGTGCGCTGTGCCGCGCCAACCAGGGGATTATGGAGTTCGTCGAGATGTTTAAAGCGCCGATTAAGGTGCTGCATCCGCTGCTGACCGCCACCCAGGAAGGTAACTATAACGGCACCGAAGGGATCTCCGCCCTGCCGTTTAACGGGATCATCCTTGCTCACTCCAACGAATCGGAATGGGTGACCTTCCGTAATAACAAGAACAATGAGGCCTTCCTCGACCGCGTCTATATCGTCAAGGTGCCTTATTGCCTGCGTATCTCCGAAGAGATCCGCATCTATGAAAAACTGCTCAACAACAGTGAGCTGACCCATGCGCCATGCGCCCCGGGCACCCTGGAAACCCTGGCGCGCTTTTCGATTCTGTCGCGCCTTAAAGAGCCGGAAAACTCGAGCATCTACTCGAAGATGCGGGTCTATGACGGCGAAAGTCTGAAAGATACCGACCCGAAAGCGAAGTCCTATCAGGAGTATCGCGATTACGCCGGGGTTGATGAAGGGATGAACGGGCTCTCCACCCGCTTTGCCTTTAAGATCCTGTCTCGGGTATTTAACTTCGACCACGTCGAGGTGGCCGCTAACCCGGTGCATCTGTTCTATGTGCTGGAGCAGCAGATTGAGCGCGAACAGTTCCCACAGGAGCAGGCCGAGCGCTATCTGGAATTCCTCAAAGGCTATCTGATCCCGAAATACGCCGAGTTTATCGGCAAAGAGATCCAGACCGCTTATCTGGAATCCTACTCCGAGTATGGGCAGAACATTTTCGATCGCTATGTCACCTACGCTGACTTCTGGATCCAGGATCAGGAATACCGCGATCCGGACACCGGGCAGCTGTTTGACCGTGAATCGTTGAATGCCGAGCTGGAGAAAATTGAGAAGCCAGCCGGGATTAGCAACCCGAAAGACTTCCGTAACGAAATCGTCAACTTTGTGCTGCGTGCCAGAGCCAACAACAGCGGACGTAATCCGAACTGGACCAGCTATGAGAAACTGCGCACGGTTATTGAGAAGAAAATGTTCTCCAATACCGAAGAGCTGTTGCCGGTCATTTCGTTTAATGCCAAAACCTCAACCGATGAGCAGAAAAAACATGACGACTTTGTCGACCGCATGATGGAGAAAGGCTACACCCGCAAACAGGTTCGCCTGCTGTGCGAGTGGTACCTGCGGGTTCGTAAATCGTCCTGATGCGTCCAACCCGGCGGCACGCCGCCGGGTCAACTGCAGCTGAATGATGATAAGTAAAGTTGGCTAATGCAGTACAGGAGGGCATATGACCTGGTTCATAGACCGACGCCTGAACGGGAAAAACAAAAGCGCCGTCAACCGCCAGCGCTTTTTGCGCCGTTATAAGGCGCAGATTAAACAGTCGATCTCCGAGGCCATCAACAAGCGCTCGGTGACCGATATTGAGAGCGGAGAATCCGTCTCGATCCCGACGGACGATATCAACGAGCCGATGTTTCATCAGGGTCGCGGCGGCCTGCGCAACCGCGTCCACCCGGGCAACGACCATTTTGTGCAAAACGACCGCATTGAGCGCCCGCAGGGCGGTGGCGGCGGTGGCGGTAGCGGTCAGGGGCAAGCCAGCGCCGATGGTGAAGGAAAGGATGAGTTTGTCTTCCAGATCTCGAAAGATGAATACCTGGATCTGTTATTTGAAGATCTGGCCCTGCCGAACCTGAAGAAAAACCAGCACCGGCAGCTGAACGAGTTTAAAACCCATCGCGCGGGTTTTACCTCCAATGGGGTGCCAGCCAACATCAGCGTGGTACGTTCACTGCAGAACTCGCTGGCCCGCCGTACGGCGATGACCGCCGGCAAGCGTCGTGAACTGCGCGCCCTGGAGGAGGATCTGGAAGCCATCAGCCGCAGCGAACCGGTGCAGCTGCTGGAGGAGGAGCGCCTGCGCAAAGAGATTGCCGAACTGCGGGCTAAAATCGAGCGGGTGCCGTTTATCGACACCTTTGACTTACGCTACAAAAATTACGAAAAACGGCCGGAGCCTTCCAGCCAGGCGGTGATGTTCTGTCTGATGGACGTCTCAGGCTCGATGGACCAGGCCACCAAAGACATGGCCAAGCGCTTTTATATCCTGCTGTATCTGTTCCTCAGCCGGACTTATAAAAACGTCGACGTGGTCTATATCCGCCACCATACCCAGGCAAAAGAGGTGGATGAGCACGAATTCTTCTATTCTCAGGAAACCGGCGGCACCATTGTCTCCAGCGCCCTGAAGCTGATGGATGAAGTGGTGCAGGCCCGCTATGACCCGGCGCAGTGGAACATCTACGCCGCCCAGGCGTCGGATGGCGACAACTGGGCCGATGACTCCCCGCTGTGCCACGAACTGCTGGCGAAGAAAATTCTGCCGGTGGTGCGTTATTACAGCTATATCGAAATTACCCGCCGGGCGCATCAGACCCTGTGGCGCGAGTATGAACACCTGCAGGCGACCTTTGATAATTTCGCCATGCAGCATATTCGCGACCAGGAGGATATCTACCCGGTATTCCGCGAACTGTTTCACAAGCAGTCATCTAAAAGTGAAGCTTAACTAAATACTCAGCCAGTGAGTCGAGTGACTTGCTGGCTGTTTTCCTCAGACACAAGGCCCGGTGGCACATCCATACATCATGTAAAACGGAAACAACGGGGCCAGGGCAACGGCGCCAAGCGAGCTAATCGTTTTGGTCTTATCATTGATTGATACCACAACGGGGTGCGCTAACTGGTAGGCGGCGGCCAGATCTGACGCGTCCGATGCAGTCCAAAATCCTGTCGCTTTAAACAACACCCCGAGGCGATCGTTATCAATTTGCACCGCATGATACTGATTCACCAGCTCGCTATGCTGCCCGGCATCCAGTTTGCGCTGATCCATCACCACCAGATATTCCGCCGTCACCTCATGTTGTACCACGACAAAGTTAACCCGCACGCCGGAAGCCTGTTGGTGAAAGCGTTCATAAAAGGTCTTATAACGCTGATATTCCTGAGGCACACCGTCACGGACAAAGCGGTAACTGTATTTCGCTGAGCTGGCGACAATACCGGACTCTGTGGGTTTCATCGCCACAATGGTATCCCGAGGCGGCAAGTTTGGCGTGCTGGTACAGCCTGCGAGTATCGCCACCACCACCAGCGATAAGACATATTTCATCATTTTCAGCCGTTCCTGTTCGCAATTTTCTCTATGACATCTGGCGTTTTTTTAACACTCCAGGTACAAATCCCTAACCCTGTGTATCATAACTGCCTAATCTGCTTCAAACATTCGCGCGATCGTCAGCGTTGAACTGTTTCTACTCTCAGGAGCCTGCTATGACCCCTTTTTATCAATTGACGGCTACCCGCCTGCGCGGCCAGCCCCTCTCCATGGCTGACTATGCTGGCAAGGTGGTTCTGGTGGTGAATACGGCCAGCCATTGTGGCTTCACACCGCAATACGCTGGCCTGGAAGCGCTCTACAAAAAGTACGCGGCTCAGGGGCTGGTAGTGCTTGGTTTCCCGTGCAACCAGTTTGGTAAGCAGGAACCCGGCGGTGCGGATGAAATCGAGCAGACTTGTCACGTTAACTACGGCGTGAGCTTCCCGATGTTTGAGAAAGTGGACGTCAACGGCCCCGCCGCACACCCGCTGTTTCGTTATCTGAAACAAGCGTTGCCCGGCGTGCTCGGCGGACGGATCAAGTGGAATTTCACCAAGTTCCTCATCGGTCGCGACGGCACACCCCTCACGCGTTTTGCGCCGTTCACGACGCCGGAGAAAATGGAAGCCTCCATTGTCGCGGCCCTCACGCGCTGAGTGTTCCCGTCATGCCACGTTCACCCAGCGGCGGCTGGCTGCCCATACAAGGTAGACGTCGCTCTCACGCGGCCAGCAACCGTCTGTTGCTGGCCGATCTTCCACCTGCCCGGTCATCAGCCTACAGCGGCGACACGGCCTCGACTTCATGCTGAAACACATAGGGGTCGGAGAGGAGTTCGAATGCTTCGTCGTCCGGATAGGTGACCGCGACGTGATAGTCTTCGCCAGCGAAGGCTTTGACCGCCGCGAGATCCTGCCAGTAGGTGGCAAGAAAGAAATGCGCCCATTCGCCCTGGTTTTCCTGGCGCACCAGCGCCCCCCGGTTGCCGGCGATGCTCTGAGCGTGTTCCACGCCGGTCCGCTCGAGATGGCGGGCAAACCCCTCAGCATGTTGCAATGGCACACAGCCGTGCCAGGTCCTGACAATCATTTGCGTTCTCCTGTGGTGATAAACGTCTCACCCTAACATCGACAGGCATTTCTGGGGGAGCGCAACAATGCCGCGCTGGCAACAACACAAAATTATTTTGCCGGACGGGGATATCCTCTCACTCTGCAGTATTTCCGACTGCGGGGCAGCATTGGGCCGAATATTGCGCGGCGAGTATCACTGTTAGCTGGCGCGGAGAAAATCGTGGCTCGTCAGCCTCGGGCAGTCTTATCGATACACGCCCAAGCCGCGCCCCTTCAGGGCATCGCCAGCCGATCTTGATGGTCCGCAAAGAGAGCGATGAGATGGTCGGCGAGAACCCGCACGCGTCTGGATCCGGCCAGGTCAGAATGCATCACCAGCCAGAGGGTCTGATCCGCGCCGATCTCCGGCTGCAGGCACTGCAGACCGCTGGCCCGCGCCATAAAGTGCGGCAGGACGCCCAATCCGAGGCCCGCGGATACTGCGGAAACCTGGGCCACGAGCGTATTGGCTTCGACTTTACACGGCCGGCCGCGCAGGGTGCGCGTGATCCATTGGGCGGCCGGCAGGTGCTGGTGAGTTTCCGGCCACCCCACAAAGTCCGCCTCGCTCAGCGACAGGCCGTCCGCGCCGGCCAGACAGTCGGCGGCGCCATAGACGCCAAACCCCACCGTCCCCAGCCGCTTTAACGTCAGATGCCCGGCCTCAGGCTTGACCATGCGGATCGCCAGATCGGCATCCCGACGGTGCAGGTTCACCGGCTGCACGCCGCTCAGCACCTCCACCCGCAGCTCGGGATAATGGTCCAGGAGCCCTTTCAGGGAGGGCAGAATAAAATGCGTGGCCAGGTTATCCGAGGTGGCCAGGCGAACAACCCCGGCGACATGCCCCTGCAGTTGCGCCGCTTCGCCGAACGCCAGGCCAGCGTATTCCAGCGCCTCCGCCCGCGCGAGCAGGGCTTCACCATCGTCGGTCAGGCGGTAGCCGCTCTGATGGCGGCTGAAGAGCGGAACGTTCAACGCCTGCTCCAGCCGATCCAGCCGGCGGGACACGGTGGCAATTCCCATGTTCATCTTGTCGGCAGCGCCGCTCAGCGTTCCCGCCCGGGCGATGGCGAGGAATATGCGAGCATCATCCCAGTGGAATTCTGCGGTCATCTCTTTTCCATTTATGGAAAACGGCTCTCCGTTTTCCGCTCTTTTTTATCAGTTTCGCAGGGATGATACTGCACGCCATTCGCGGAGACAACCAGGCCATCCGATCGCCTGCTCTCTCCTCACCTGAACGTCCGTGCACCGCGCGGAACGCTCCTTTCCTAAGGATACGCCTGATATGAAAGAGATTGCTTTACCCCTCCACCCGGCGCCGGCGCGCGTCTGGATTGCCGTCGTTGCGCTCGGGATCTGCGCCTTTTCGATCGTCACCAGCGAACTGGCGCCGGTGGGCATGCTCAGCGCCCTGGCGGCGGATTTTCACCAGACGGAATCCGGCGTGGGCCTCGCCGTCACCGCCTATGGCTGGGTAGGCGCCCTGGCGGCTCTGCTTTCCGGCGCAATGCCGACGCGTATTTCCCGCAAGGCGCTGCTGGTCGGGCTGATGCTGATCCTCGCGCTTTCCTGCCTCGCCGCAACCCGGTCTTATTCGATGTTCGCCCTGATGAGCGCCCGCATGATTGGCGCCCTGGCGCATGGCGCCTTCTGGGCCTTAATTGGCATTGTCGCCGCGCAGCTGGTGCCGCCGCACCGGCTGGGGCTGGCCACGGCGATCATTTTTGGCGGCGTGTCAGCGGCAAGCGTAGTGGGGGTGCCGCTGGCGAGCTTTATCGCCACCCTGGCGGGCTGGCGACTCGCGTTTATGTCGATGGCCTTGCTGTCACTAGCCGCCGCTGCGGTGCTGTGCTCGACGCTGCCCCCGCTGGCCGCCCCTGCCCCCGTCAGGCTGCGTGTTTATCGCGATATCTTCCGCAATCCGCTGCTCGGTGGCCTGTATGGCGCCACGGCCTGCATCATTACCGCTCACTTTGCTGCCTTCACCTACATTGAACCACTGCTGATAAATCTGCAGGGAGTCCCGGCGACCGCTCTCTCCGGCCTGCTGCTGCTGTCAGGGGTTTCCGGGCTGCTGGGTAACGTTATCGCGGGTAAGCTGATCGATCGTCATCTGAAGGGGCTGATTTTCGCTGCGCTGCTGCTGAGCGGGGGCGCGCTGGCGCTCCTTGGCGCCGCCCGTCTTGCGCCACTGCCGTTCTGTTTTAGCGGGCTACTGTTAGCCCTGTGGGGCGCCGGCATCGCGATTGTGTTCGTAGGCTTACAGACCTGGCTGCTGCGCAGCGCGGGCGCTGTCGCCCAGCCGGCGTCAGCCATTTATGTGGCCATTTTTAATGCCGCCATCGGCACCGGGGCGTTTGTCGGCGGCCAGCTGATCGCCTCAGCTGGCCTGTCGGGAATGGTGTGGCTGGCGGCGGGGATCATGGTGGGCAGTACGCTGCTGATCGCCCTGCTGAAAGCGCCTCTGCCCGGTCAGGTCAGTGCGGCGACGGCAGGCGCTTAGATTTGCGCCAGCCCGCCGTCGACATAGATCTCCGCGGCGTTAATAAAGCTCGACTCATCCGACGCTAAAAATACCACCGTCCGGCCAATCTCCTCCGGCTCGCCCAGCCGCCCGAGCGGTACACCGGCCGCCAGAGCATCGAACAAGCCCTGGCGGTCCGCCTCCGCCACCAGCCCTCCCAGACCCGGGGTACGTACCGGACCCGGGCTGACCACATTGATGCGGATCCCGCGGTCGCTAACCTCCAGCGCCCAGGAGCGCGCCAGGCTGCGTACCGCGGCCTTACTGGCGCTATAGATGCTGAAGTTAGCCGTCCCTTTTACCGCCGCCGTAGAGCCGGTCAAAATCACCGAGGCGCCATCGGTGAGCAGCGGCAGCGCTTTTTGCACGGTGAACACCACCCCGCGCACGTTGGTGGCAAAAATTCGGTCGACGTGCGCTTCGGTGATGGCGCTCAGCGGCAGCATATCCCCGCCGCCGGCATTGGCGAACAGCACATCCAGCCGGCCGGACTCTTCGGCAATGGTCGCAAATACCGCGTCAAGGTCGCTTAACACGGCGGCGTCGGCGCGGATCGCGCGGGCGGCGGGTCCGATGAATCTTACCGCCGCATCCAGCTCCTCCTGACGGCGGCCGGTGATGTACACCTTCGCGCCCTGCTCCGCCAGTGCTTTCGCCGACGCCAGGCCAATCCCGGCGCTGCCGCCGGTGACTAACGCCACTTTATCCGCAAGTTTTTTGCTCATGGTGCATTTCCTTGGTTAGAGTATAAACAGGCCAGGCTCGCGAACGCGCCCCGCCGGGTATGGAAAGCACTGTAATCGTCCCGGCGAGGCGGAAAAATGGCCTAATCTGAAAAACACTCTTCCCCTCGGTGGATAATGACCTCCAGTAACCAGGATAAAGCGAATAATGGACCGGTTTTCAGCTCTCAAAGCCTTCACCCGCGTTGTCGAAGCCGGCAGCTTTACCCGCGCCGCGGACTCGCTGAATATGCCCAACGCCACCCTCAGCAAAACCATTCAGCAACTGGAGGCGCATCTTGGGGTTTCCCTCCTGCAGCGCACTACGCGGCGTATTACCGTGACGCCGGAAGGACGGGAGTACTATGAAAAAGCCCGCTGTCTGCTGGAAGACCTGGAAGAGATCGACGCGTCTTTCAATACCGCCCGCAATAAGCCGAAGGGCCATCTACGGATCGCCATCGGCGGGTCGACCGCGTGCGATGTGCTGATCCCGCTGCTGGCGGACTTTATGACCTCCTGGCCGGATATCCGTATCGATTTGCAGGTGGCCGATAAGCCCGCGGACCTCATCAGCGGCAATATTGACTGCGCCATCCGCGGCGGTCCGATGGAAGACTCGACGCTGATCGCCCGTAAAATCGGCGAGGCGACGCTGGTCACCTGCGCCACCCCTGGCTATCTTCAGCGCTACGGCACCCCCGCCTCGCCGGATGAACTACATCATGGCCACCGGCTCATCAGCTATCTGTCGCCGGCCAGCGGCAGAGCGTTTCCGTTTCGCTTTACGCGTCACGGCGTCAGCACCGAGCTGAAGACAGAGCCCCATCTCGGCATCAATGAGAGCAACGCGCATATTGCCGCCGGCGAGGCCGGCTTAGGCATTGTGCAGACCTTTACCTATTCGCTGAAACCGGCGCTGGCGAGCGGCGAACTGGTGGAGATCCTCAGCGCCTGGCGCCCGGCCCCCTATCCTTTTCACGTTGTCTATGCCCGGCACCGGCACGTCCCGCCCCGGCTCCGCGTCTTTATTGACTGGCTGGCGGCGGTTTTTCCGGCCGCGGTGCAGGGATAGCGCGCGTTATCTGACGCGGAGCAGGTCGCCGTATCGCGTGGTGTAGCGCGGCGAGAGCATCTCTCGCTTCATCTGCCACTGCTGCTGGATCCCCTGGCCGGCAAAATAGAGCGCCCCCCTGCCGTTTTTCGCATTCAGCTGATCGAGAACCTGCATCAGTCTGGCGCTGTTGTGCCGCGGAGCAAGCTCGTCGAACAGATTCAGCTGGGCGACGCCCTGGCTGTAGAAATCGCCGAGCATCACGCCGGCCTTCTGATAGCGATGCCCCGCTTTCCAGATGGCATCCAGACAGCTCGTCGCCGCGGCGATAATATCTCGGGAGTCCTGGGTCGGCGTCAGCAGCTTTAGCGAGGCGCTGTTGCCGTAATAGGGTTCATTCAGCGCGAAGGGGCTGGTTTTGACAAAGGCGGAGACGAACCGGCAGTACTGATGCTCACCGCGCAGCTTTTCTGCTGCCCGCGCGGCATAGCTGCAGATCGCCTGGCGCATATCCTCATAGGCCGTAATCCGATCCCCGAACGAGCGGCTGCAGATAATTTCCTGCTTAGCGGGGGCAAACTCCTCCAGCGCCAGGCAAGGCTCGCCGCGCAGCTCCCGTACCGTTCGTTCGAGCACCACCGTGAAGTGCTTGCGGATAAAGCGGATATCGCTCTCCGCCAGCTGGAGTACCGTGCCGATCCCCATCGCTTCAAGCTTTTTGCCGATCCGCCGCCCGATGCCCCAGACCTCGCTCACCGGCAGCAGCGCCATCAGCTTTCGCTGCCGCTGCGGGCAGGACAAGTCCACTACCCCGCCCGTCTGCCGCGGCCACTGCTTCGCCGCGTGGTTGGCCAGCTTCGCCAGGGTTTTGGTCGGGGCGATGCCAACGCCCAGCGTCAGATGGGTACGCTGCAGCACCGTGGCGCGGATTTCGCGGCCAAAATCGGTCAGATCTCTGCAATGACGCACACCGCTGACATCGCAAAAGGCCTCATCGATACTGTAAATTTCGCAGCGCGGGGTGAGCTCTTCCAGGGTGGCCATCACCCGGCTGGACATGTCGGCATACAGCTCATAATTACTGCTAAACGCCACGACGCCGTGGCGAAGAAACGCAGCCTTCTGCTTAAAGTAGGGTTCGCCCATTTTCACAAACGGCTTCGCCTCCGCCGAGCGGGCGATCACGCAGCCGTCGTTATTCGACAGCACCACCACCGGCCGCCCCTTCAGGTCTGGCCGGAAGGCGGTCTGACAGCTGGCATAGAAGGCGTTCACATCACAATGCGCGAACATGATCAGCCCGCCGCCTTGATGATGTAGGTTACGACGCCGAAAATATCGAGCGTCTCCTCGCGGCCGACCACGATGGGTGAATAGGCCGGGTTCATCGGGTTAAGCTGCACCCGCGGCAGAAGCTGCAGCTTCTTTACCGTAAACTCGCCGCCGACGGCGGCAATCACGATATCGCCATGCTCCGCTTTACGCGCGCTGTCCACCACCAGCAAATCGCCTTCGTCAATGCCGGCATCGATCATGCTGTCGCCAGCGGCTTTGACAAAATAGGTCGCGCTGGGATGCTGCACCAGCAGCTCGTTGAGGTCGATTCGCTTCTCAACATAGTCCTGAGCCGGGCTGGGAAAGCCGCACTGCACCAGGTCGGCAAAAAAGGGAAAGGAGACAATCTGACGTAGCTCAACCGGCGTGTAAACGTTCATTTTTCAACCCACCACACAATACTGAATATATATACAGTAGTTTTGCCAATTTTACCGGTCAATATCGGCTCCAGCTATCAATCGCCAGCACTGAAATAACTCCTTGATGTCAATAGGGGTCTTCTTCAGCACCAGCGAACCGTTTGCTGCTTTTGCGCGCAGCCCGCCCGCCGCGCGAGGTGGTAGATGCGCAGCGCCGCGGCATTCGCTTGACACTGTACATTAATACAGTAAAACTATCGCCCGCGATCAGCATACAGAGGACAGAAGATGTTTGTGGAACTGATTTATGACAAGCGCAATTTTGCCGGGCTGCCGGGCGCCAGAGAGGCCATTCTTAACGAGCTGACCAAACGCATGCAGCGCATTTTCCCGGAGGCGGAAGTGCGGGTGAAGCCGATGATGACGCTGCCGGCGATCAACACCGACGCCAGCAAGCATGAAAAAGAGCTGATCAGCCGCACGGTGCAGGAGATGTTTGAAGAGGCGGATATGTGGCTCACTGAAGAGTGATCCCGCCCGTCAGTCGCGGCGACCATCTCTTTAAGAGCTTTCCCGGATGTGGCAGAGCCGCGGGCAGCAGTACAATAGCGGCGGTTGCAGACTGGCAATGCAACCTTCGCTCACCTGCTGGCTCTTGCATACGGCCAGCAGGTGAGCCCTACCTGTCTCCCCTCATCGCCTCACAGCGTCTCCGGTAGCGCCGCTATAATTCTATCCACTAGCCCGCGATGCTGATGGACCTTCCCGCATTTAACAATGATCTGCCTGGCGTTGTCATAGCCCGGGGCCCACAGCCGGTTATTAAGCAGAACGTCCTTATAGACCGCGATCAGCGGTTTGTTCCACGCCGCCGCCATGTGCACCACCGAGGTGTCCGGGGAGATAATCAGCTCCGCCTGGGCGATCAGCGCCATCGCATGGTGTAACGTGTTAAATGGGTTAATCACCACCTCCGGCGGCAGCGGGATGCGGATCTCGCGCCGGTGATCGAGCAGAATAACCGCGCTCCCCGGGTGGCGGGCCAGCAGTTTGTCGAGCAGTTCCGCCAGCTGCGTCTGCGAGAGACTGCGGTCGGCATGGCCGGCAAAAATATTAATCACCACCGCTTTTCCGCTTAGCGACGCCAGATACTGCGCCACCTCCTGCATAATCGGCCCGGGCACCGCCAGGTCGTAAGCGTCCAGCCCGCGGGTGTCCAGTTGGAGATAATCGGCGATCAGCTCGAACGTTTTCGTCACGTGCCAGCGCTGGCAGTCAAAATCAAAAGAGTGGGAGTAGTGCTTAATCGATGGCCATTTATTAAACCCGAGCACTGATTTGGCTTTTATTTGTCGGAAAAGCCGCAGGCGATGCACGGGAATATCGAACAGCGAAGGGTCAATAATAATATCGTACTTATTATTAGCCAGTTCATTAATAACGTCGCGAGGAACGTTATGATTAAATTTACGCAAAAAATCAGCGGACGTGACCGGGTCAGCTTCATAAATATGGCGGATCCGCGGGTTATAACGCATCACCTGGCTGTTAGAGGTCGTCAGCAAAAAATCAACGATATAGCCTGACTGATGCAGGCATTTCACCAGCGCGGAATCCACCACTACATCGCCGACCGCCCCCTCATTGCGCATCAACAGGACGGTTTTCGCAGACGACAAATCTACCGGCTGACGGCGTCGGCGATCCCAGAGCGCTTTCGCCACCCCCACCCGCAGGGCATTACGTACTTTCTTAGTAAAGTAATTCCGCCGTCTGTTGAGCTCCCTTATTTTATTAAATTTCTTGCGTGGGGAACCCTGCATGGTTGCATCGTGCATCATCCTAACCTCATTACGGCAATTATTAATATTCTGTGTCGTCCGATAGAGACTGAGCGAAATAAAAAAAGTTCGATTGAAAATGAAAATCATTCTTTTTTTTATTTACAAAACTCATCTGCGCCTGCGGGATTGCACCACAGCACTGTGAAGTAATAATGAGCGAATGGTGAATTTCCCGGCCCACCGTTGGCAGGCCGGCGCAACAGCGCTAAGCTGGCTGCTTTATGATGTCAGGAGGACGCTATGCTTGAAGCAGTAGAAGGTAATATCCACCAGCGGCTGTGCGCGCTGCTCGACGAGCACCGGGCCCGCTACCGGGTGATGGCGCACGAGGCGGTCGGTCAGTGCGAAGCCGTCTCGGCAATCCGCGGCACCGCGCTTGGCCAGGGCGCGAAAGCGTTAGTCTGTAAAGTGAAAGGAAACGGCGTCAACCAGCATGTGCTGGCGATCCTCGCCGCCGATCGGCAGGCCGACCTCGCCAGCCTGGCCCGGCATATCGGCGGCAGCAAAGCCTCGCTGGCCAGCCCGGCGGAGGTGGAGGCCCTCACCGCCTGCGTGTTCGGCGCCATTCCCCCCTTCAGTTTCCATCCGGCGCTGCGGCTGGTGGCGGACCCGCTGCTGTTTGAACGCTTTCCACAAATCGCCTTTAACGCCGGGCGCCTGGACCGGTCGATCATTCTCGACACCGAAGACTATTTACATATCGCCCGACCAGAGATCGCGACCTTTCGCCGTCTTAGCTAACCGGGCATCCGCCCAGATTTCCGCCGCATGGCGTAAAAATCCTGTTTATTCACGCCACGATGCGTAGAGTAAGCGGGATATTTTTGGCATTCTTATTTTGGCAAGGACCTCTGTACATGTTTGATACCACCCTGTTGATCCTGCTGGGTCTGGCGGCGCTCGGCTTTATCAGTCATAACACCACCGTGGCGATCTCCATCCTCGTGCTGATTATCGTGCGCGTCACGCCGCTGAACGCCTTCTTTCCCTGGGTTGAGAAACAGGGACTGACCGTCGGGATCATTATTCTGACCATCGGCGTGATGGCGCCTATCGCCAGCGGCACGCTGCCGCCCTCGACGCTGATCCACTCCTTTATGAACTGGAAATCGCTGCTGGCGATTGCGGTCGGGGTGTTTGTTTCGTGGCTCGGCGGGCGCGGCGTCTCCCTGATGGGCTCCCAGCCGCATCTGGTGGCCGGGCTGCTGGTCGGTACAGTACTCGGCGTCGCCCTGTTTCGCGGCGTCCCGGTCGGGCCGCTGATTGCCGCCGGGATCATCTCTTTGTTTATTGGGAAGTCGTAGCCAGGCTACCGTGATAGCGGCCCGGTGTCTGCCCGAGCCCTTTTTTAAACATGGTGATGAAGGCGGTGGTGGAATCGTAGCCCAGCGCCTGAGCCGTCTGCTGCACCGTCTGCCCGCGGATCAGCAGCTGCAGCGCGAGGATCAGCTGCAGCTGATGGCGCCAGCGGCGAAAGCTCAGCCCCGTTTCGCGCACTACCAGGCGGGCCAGATTCCGCTCGCTCATCGCAAACACCGCCGCCCACTGGCTCAGGGTCTGCCAGCGCGCCGGATCCTCAGCCATCATCGTCACCATTTGACGAATTTTCGGGTGGTTTGATACCGGCAGCTGCAGGTGCTCCTGCGGCTGGCGGGGCAGCTCATCAAACAGAACCTGCACCAGCCGGGCCGTGGCGGGGGCGGCCAGCGACTCTCCGCCGCGCTCCGCCAGAGTAAGGATCAGCTCTCGCACCAGCGGGGAAATCTTTAACGTACAGCAGCGATCCGGCATCGGCGCGGCGCCCGGCTCGATGAACAGGAAGCATACCTGGGCGCCGGGGGTAGCGCGGTTACTGTGGGACAGCTGCCCCGGAACCCACACCGCATACTGCGGCGGCACCATCCACATTGCGTTCTCCACCTCGCAGGTCAAGGCGCCGTGCAGGGCAAGGATCAGCTGCCCCTTACGGTGGGAATGCGCCGGAATATACTGCTCCGCCTCCACCACCCGGATACGAAAGGCAATGGCCGATTCGTGGCCACTGTCCGGTTCATAGCCATCCAGCCCCAGTCCAATCATCATATTGTCCGATATTAGCGATAATCTGTCATTTTAGCTTGATTTAAACGAGGGACAAAGCCGCTATCGTAACCCCCCTCGTTAGTTACCTTGAGAATGATATGTCTTCTGTGATCTCCTCTACCGGCCGCCGCCCCGCGCTGCTGATTGCCGGTATCCTGCTCATCGCCACCACCCTGCGCGTGGTCTTTACCGGCGCGGCGCCGCTGCTGGACGCGATTCGTAGCGACTATGGCCTGACCACCGCGCAGACCGGGCTGCTCACTACCCTGCCGCTGCTGGCCTTTGGCCTTGTCTCGCCGCTGGCGGCAGGGGTTGCCCGCCGGTTCGGCATGGAACGCAGCCTGCTGCTGGCGATGCTGCTGATCTGCGCCGGCATTGCCCTGCGCTCCCTGCCCTCCGCTGCGCTGCTGTTTATCGGCACGGCGGTGATCGGCTGCGGCATTGCGCTGGGTAACGTGCTGCTGCCCGGGCTGATTAAACGGGATTTCTCGCAGCATGTCGCGCGGATGACCGGCGCCTATTCCCTGACGATGGGCGGCGCGGCGGCGCTTGGTTCGGCGCTGGTGGTCCCCGTGGCGATGGCCGGATTCGGCTGGCGCGGGGCGCTGCTGCTGCTGATGGTCTTCCCGCTACTGGCGCTCCTCAGCTGGCTGCCGCAGTCCCGGTGCCGGGCGGAGACGCCATTGACCGGCTCAGGCGCTATGCATAACCGGGGGATCTGGCGGTCGGCGCTGGCCTGGCAGGTGACGCTGTTCCTCGGCATCAACTCGCTGGTCTATTACGTGATTATCGGCTGGCTGCCGTCGATTCTGCAGAGTATGGGCTATAGCGAAGCGCAGGCCGGCTCGCTGCATGGCCTGCTGCAGCTGGCGACCGCCGCGCCCGGCCTGGCGATACCGCTGATCCTGCATCGGCTGCGCGACCAGCGCGGGATCGCGGTGCTGGTCGCCCTGATGTGCGCCATCAGCGCCGCCGGGCTGTGGCTGTTGCCTGAGCTGGCGATCGGCTGGACGCTGCTGTTCGGCTTTGGCTCCGGAGCCACCATGATCCTCGGCCTGACGTTTATCGGCCTGCGCGCCAGCTCGGCGCATCAGGCCGCGGCGCTGTCAGGGATGGCGCAGAGCGTCGGCTATCTGCTGGCCGCCTGCGGGCCGCCGCTGATGGGCAGGATCCATGATGCCAATGGCGACTGGCATATTCCGCTGCTGGCGGTGGCGCTGATTTCGCTGGTGATGGCGGTCTGCGGCGCGCTCGCCGGACGTGATCGGGAAATTCACCCCTGAAGATGACCGGCAGCGCCCGCTGCCGGTGGAATTATTGTGCCGCGGCGCGGAGAAACGCCTGCACCAGCGGCGCGGGACGCCCGTCCAGCGCGTGACGCTCATGCTGGAACAAGGTGGCGACAAAAAACGGGTGCGTCACCAGCTCGACGGCGCGGATCTCACCCTCTTCATCCCAGCCGGTGACGCGCAGATCGCCCTGCTCCAGCTCCGCCGCAAACGCGCTGCTCACGCCGTACCGGCAGTGGTAGCCCTCTTCAATGCTCTCCCGGCCATAGGCGCGGGCAATCAGCGTATTCGCCCGCAGCTCGACGACGGCAGAGGTCTCCACCAGCGAGCAGCTGAGGGGAGCGATCACCATCCGCCCTTCGCTGTCGGTTTCCGCATGTCCGGCGTCCTGCCAGCCGAGCACGTTGCGGGCGTATTCAATCACCGCGTGCTGAAAGCCGCCGCAGGTGCCGAGGAAAGGAATGCTGTTTTCCCGGGCATAGCGGATCGCGGTAAACGCGCCTTCCGGGTGACGATACGGGCTGCCGGGAACGACCCAGATGGCATCGTACTCCGCCAGCGCCTCGCCGGAGGCGATCGACGGGGTGGCGAGCCAGTCATATTTCACCGGCTGCTCCAGCACGGCGGCGGCATCGTCTATCGCCAGGGGAATGGCCTGATGGGCAACAATATCGGGGTGATAATCGCCGACAAGGGCGAGGCGTAAAGGAGTTTTCATAGCAGGTTCCTTATGTCTGGACGAGACGGACAGCACAAGGCACGTCAGAATAGCGATCCCGCCTGTGGAACACAATCCTTATTTTCACCCCACCGCCGTGGCCGACGGGTGAGGTATACTGGAAAAAGCGCGTAAGGGAGAGAGAATGAAAAATAAGCTTTTGGTCAGCGCCTGCCTGATGGGATTCCAGGTGCGGTATAACGGTAGTGAGAAGGCACAGCTGGCGGCGACGCTGTCCCGCTGGCAGCAGGCGGGGCGGCTGGTGATCCACTGCCCGGAGCTGGCGGCCGGTCTGCCTACGCCCCGACTGCCGGCGGAGATCCTCGGCGGTACCGGCGGCGATGTGCTTGCCGGACGGGCGCGGATCGTGGAAAGCGACGGCCGCGACGTCACCGGACATTATCAGCTGGCCGCCTGGCTGGCGCTCAGCGCCGCCCGGGAAGCGGGCTGTCAGGCAGCGTTACTCACCGACGGCAGCCCTACCTGCGGCAGCCAGTTTGTCTATGACGGTTCCTTTCGCGGACGGCGCAAAGCGGGCGCCGGCGTGGCCGCCGACCTACTCCGCGCCCACGGCATCACGGTATTTTCCGACGGGCAAATCCCGCAGTTGCTCGCCTGGATGGCACAGAAGGAGCAGGATGATGATTCAGTGTAAACGGGTGTATGACCCGCAGGAAAGCAGCGACGGCTATCGGGTGCTGGTCGACCGTCTCTGGCCGCGGGGGATTAAAAAAGAGGCGCTGGCCTGTGATGAGTGGTGTAAGGAGTTAACGCCTTCCGCTGAGCTGCGCAAAGCCTTTCACGGCGAGGCGATCGATTTCGCCCACTTCAGCCAGCGCTATCGTCAGGAGCTCGACGCCCATCGCGAAACGGGCCTGCGGCTGGCGGCGCTGGCGCAACGCCAGCCGCTGACGCTGCTGTACGCTGCGAAGAACACCGAGCAGAATCATGCCCGGGTGTTGGCCGCCTGGTTGGCGGCCCTGCCGGTTACGATTTAGCCGGATGATCCCGGCGCCACAGCGCCCACTCGTCGAGGGTTTCGCCGCTGGGTAGTTTGCACTGGGTGCTGACGCCCTGCGGCGTTTGCACCGGCACCCGGGTGCCGCCGGATTGCTGACAGTATACCGCCGCGGGGTTGGGCATGCCGATGGTTTTCGTCGGCGCAGTGGGCTGCGGCTGGGCACAGCCGGCTAATACCAGTGGCAGAATAGCCAGTAGCTTTTTCATTGTTCCTCCCTTTCCTGAATGCCCGGGGATTTTAGCCTGAATCTCCACGTTTTCTCCATCTTGCCTGCACTTTTCCCCCGTAGAGTAGCCCCTGTTCTCGAACTGACCAGAGAACAGATCATTCCATAATCAATGAGTTTTTCCCCGTCGCCCCCGACGGGGCTTTTTTTTGGGATTTAATAAATTGAAATAAAAGGATTTATTTCAAAAGTGTCCACATATCGACCACATTGACAAGAATAGCCCCCTTCCCAGGGGGCTATTTTTATACTGCAAGACTAAGTTGACTGTTCCCGTAATGAGAAGCCGGGAAAGCGTCGCCGGGGATGAATCCTGGCGGCAATGGATCTGCGCTGGTTGAGCGCTTCGTTACTCTGCGCTCTACGGTGTTAAGTGTCGTGAATGACTCACTGCATTCAAGATTCTGGCATTGATGATATTGCCGGATGGTGAACTCGCTTAACCGGCGGCTGGTGCGGGTACGGGCGTTTGCGCCGCAGTAGGGACAAACAAACATGATGATCTCCCATAGGGAGTTGAACTCACGCCTATTATGGCCGCTACTGTTCAGTTTCCGCAATCCAGTCGCTTATTTTCGCCTCAAGCTCCATTTTCGTGGTAAATCCGTTATCACCGATCACATGTTCCGCTCTGGCAATGATCCAATCCTGAGAATCGATTTCAGGCTTAAAGCCCGATACGTTCAGATGCATACCAGGGTATAAATCGGCGCGTCCGCGCGCCAGGGTTATCGAAAACTGTGCTGCGCCTTTCTGGAGCTGTATCCATTTTGCCGCAGCTGCGCGCCTGGCCGCCGTTTCGTTCTGATAGGTTTTACGCAAAACATACACGTTACCTTCAGCGCCTTCCATGTAATCCCCCTCCGGCCGGCTGCTTTTCTCCTCAGCCTTTTTTCTGGCAGTATTTGTTTTGCGCTTAGTGACCTTGACCGGTTTTTTCTTGCCGAAATTAAGATCCAGCCAGTACGCCCGCACGCCGGTGTAAGCGTCGCGATCGGCAATGCGGAATCTGTGACGATCTCCGCTCGCACGGGTTATCTCAGCCGATGGCAGCGCCCTACCGGATGCACTGACGCCTCCCCCGGGCAGGATAAACAGCAGACAGCCATTTTTCACCGTGGCAATGGCCCCCAACATCTCCGCCATGCGCGTTAAAAACGACATGTCGCTCTCTTCGGTCTGATCCGCATGGTCGATCTCAATGTTGATCAGGGCCTCGCTAATCATCGGCTTCAGGTCATAACGCCGGGCTATGGCCGATACCACCCGCTCTACCGTCACATCATGCCAGGACACCTCCCGCCTGACATTCATCTCTTCGCGAAAATCCGCGCTGTGCGCGGTGATGTCAATAACATCCGGCGGCCCGCTATGCCCCACCTCGTCAACGGTGTAGAGGCCTTTGTAGATCAACGCCTCACCCAGCCAGCCGATGGACACCGCCAGCTCCGCACCGCGTGGGGGTAAATCCGTTACTCCGTCAGAGTCATCTACTGACAGGGTTAGCTGGTCAGCATCAAAACCGTTGTTATCTGTCACAGATAGCGAGGTGATGCGGTCGGCCAGTTCGGTCAGGGCAACCCCACCCAGCGTGATACTAAAATCCGGTGTCTTTACGACCTCACTTAATTTTTCTACATACGCTTCGGCTGCTGTTGTCAGCGTGTCTACTATCGACATAACTCCCCCGTTTTTTGCTGATGATTCCATGCCCGCGCGCGGGGCTGAATCCCTTTTTGTTGTCAGCGAACGGGCAGACCAGCAACCAGGCGACGCCAGCAGACTTAACGTTGAATATTGCCCTGAACTCAAAGCGCAACATGATGGTGAACTTATGTCTGAAACTCGTTTTCACGGTGTCCGCTCTCGCGAAAATACCGACCTACAACAGGCAATCAATGACATTGATTCCAGCGTAATCGGTATTGTCGCAGTTGCTGATGACGCCGATCCGGAGACTTTCCCGCTCAATACGCCGGTTCTGCTGACACGGGTGCGTAACGTCCTCGGCAAGGCAGGTAAAACCGGGTCACTTTACAAAGCCCTCAAAGCCATTTCCGATCAGTGCAGCCCGCGCGTTGTGATTGTCCGGGTGAAAGAGGCTTCCGGTAACGGCCCCAGCCAGTCCCTGGCCGTTATTGGCGGAACAGATGGCGACAGCTATACGGGAATGTATGCCCTGCTGACGGCGGAAGCCAAAACCGGCTATCGTCCGCGCATCCTGGCGGTACCGGACTACGATAACGAGGAGGTAACCTCACAGCTTTGCGTGATTGCCCAGAATCTTCGGGCTTTTGTTTATGCCGGTTGCCACGACTGCGCGACCATGGCGGAGGCTATCGCTTATCGGAAAACCTTCGCTTACCGCGAGCTGATGCTGATCTGGCCTGACTTTATCGCTTACAACCCCCTGACGGATGATAACGAAACGTTTCCCGCCCCGGCTTACGCCTGCGGCCTGCGCGCCGCTATCGATAACAGCCAGGGCTGGCACAAATCGCTGTCGAATGTTGTGGTGAATAACGTTCTCGGTATTTCGAAGGATGTTTTCTGGGCATTACAGGCAGAAGACAGCGACGCGAACGAGCTTAACAACAACGAAATCACAACGCTTATCAAGCGTGACGGTTTCCGCTTCTGGGGTAACCGCACCACGGACACCGAAACCTACACTTTTGAGGTTTTTACCCGTACTGCGCAGATCCTGGCGGACAGTATTGCGGAGGGGCAATTTACCACGGTTGACAGCCCGCTCACTCCGGCCAACGTGAAAGATGTTGTGAGCGGTATTCGAGCGGCTCTCAGCAAAAAAGTCACTGCCGGTCAGCTTATCGGCGCTGACTGCTGGTATGACACGCTGGACAACGGCACCACGGATTTGCGCCAGGGAAAACTGATTGTGCGCTATAGCTACAGCCCGGTCCCACCGCTTGAAGATCTGACGCTATACCAGACCTTTACTGATGATTTTTACGAACCGGCGTTCGCGTCGCTCGGGGGTGAATAATGGCTATTCCTCACAAACTGCGGCTTTTTAGCTGCTTTGTTAACGGCGACAACTATCTGGGAAAAGTGACCTCTTTCACTCGCCCCAAACTGTCACGAAAGGTAGAGGACTATCAGGGCGGTGGCATGCTGGGTGCGGTGGGTGTTGATCTCGGCCTTGAGGCTGGCGCGCTGGATTCCACCATTGTTTTTGGCGGCCTCATTAAGGCTCTGTTTCTCGAATACGGAGCAGAAATTGACGGCACGCGTCTGCGCTTTGCGGGTGAATATTTCACTGATGGCGAAAGCCAGCTTGTCGAGGTGGAGCTGCGCGGGCGATTTACTGAACTCGACGGTGGAGACTCAAAACAGGGAGAAGACACCGAGGAAAGCTACACCTTTAAATCCACCTACTACAAATTCTCCATTGATGATCAGCCCATTATCGAAATCGATCTGCTGAATTTCATCTACAAAAAGAACGGTCAGAACATGTTCCCGGACCGCATCACCTCCGCCCTTGGTATGGGCAATTGATAACCTTTCAGAGGGTGGCAAAGATGCCGCCCGGAGATTTTAAACATGGCTAAAAAAACTAAAAACCTGTTCACGCTGATGCAGCCGGTAGTTCGTAAAGACAGTGAGATCGGTCAGGTGGAAATCACCGGCGCCATCAGTCAGGCCGGATCGTTGCGCGGCCTGAATCTTATCCGCGTTGCCAATATGGATGCAGACTCAATTGCCACGCTGTTGACGCGAGTCACCTCACCTGCGCTGACACAAAAAGAAATCAACGAAATGCACACTCTGGACTTTATCGGCCTGGCAGAGCTTCTGGTCCCTTTCTTGAATCCGCCGGAGCCTGGAGCGTCGAACGTGGCGGAGACGGAGAGCGAGTAATCACCGTTGCGTTTGACCAGATAGACGATCTGGTTGCTGATATTGCCGTTATTTTTAACTGGCCGCCCTCTGAAGTTTTCGGCATGGATCTTGGCGAGGTGATAGCCTGGCGCAAGCGGGCGGCGCTTCGAAGTGGTGCCAGTGATGAAGAGTCTTGATATCCGCGTTGCTTTCAGCGCTATCGACAGATTTACCCGCCCCGTTAATGCTGCCCGCCAGAGTGCGGGCGGCCTATCCGACTCCCTCCGAAAAACACAATCCACCCTGAAAGGGCTCGATAAGAGCAGTGCCACTTTTCAGCGAATGACCGCGGCCGTCGGCAAAACCGACCGCTCCATCTCACGTGCCCGTGCCCGCTTTGATGGCTTGTCAGAAGCGCAACGTAAAAACGGAACGCTGACGGAAAAACAGCAAATACTGATGTCCCGATTGGGTGAGCGGCTTGATCGGTTGACCGCAAAACGCGTGACGGAAGTGGCCCGCCTCCGTGAGAGTGCATCAGCCCTGCGCAAGCATGGCGTCATGCTTTCCGGTAGTAGTGCCACCATCGGTAACGCGATACGCCGCACAGAACAATACAACCAATCCCTTGAACGGGAAAAACGGCAACTTGCTGCTGTCACTCAGGCTCGTAAACGTTACGAGGGCGCACAGCAGATAGCCGGAAAGTTGCGCTCTGGCGGTGCCATAGCATTAGGTACAGCAACCGCTGCCGGGTACGGCGCCGGACGCTTCCTGTCGCCTGCGGTTGGTTTTGATGAGGAAATGTCAAACGTCCAGGCGCTAACGCGGCTTGATAAGGGCGATTCACAGCTGGCCGCCTTGCGCACTCAGGCAAAAAAACTCGGTGCTGAAACCGCCTTCACCACACGTGACGCCGCCAGCGGCCAGGCCTTTCTGGCAATGGCGGGCTTCACGCCAGATGCTATCCGTGCCGCACTGCCCGGCGTGCTCAATATGGCACTAGCGGGCAGTATGGAATTGGGTGAAACGGCAGACATCGGCTCAAATATTCTTTCACAGTTCGCCCTCGACGCCGGGGAAATGGAGCGCGTCAGCGATGTGCTGACAGGTACATTTACCCGAACCAACACCACGCTTAGCAGCCTCGGCGAGACAATGAAAGTTGTCGGGCCGGTAGCCGCGGGACTTGGGATAAGCCTGGAAGAAGCCGCAGCTATGACCGGCACGCTGGCGCGCGTGGGTATTCGCGGTAGCGAGGCCGGTACGGCAATGCGTCGCTCCCTCTCCCGCCTGGCCTCCCCCACTACGGCAGCCAAAAAGGCACTCAAAGAGCTGGGAGTGGAAACTGCCGACGCGAGCGGAAAGATGAGACGTCCGTTCGATATTCTTCTCGATCTACAAAAACGCGTTTCCCGCTTTGGCGAGGTGGATCAGGTTTCATTTTTCAAAGATATCGCCGGAGAAGAGGGTTTTACGAGCCTCCAGTCTTTGGTCAACGGCGCAGGTGATGGCTACCTCCAGTCACTCTATGAACAAATTGCAGAAGCACATAAAAATCAGGAGGCCTTCGCCGTCGCTAACAAGAAGAAAGACAACTTGGGCGGCGATTTGAAGGAGCTGGACAGCGCGTGGGAGGCGTTCCGCATTTCTGTGGCTGAGACAGTAGACGGCCCATTGCGCAGGCTGACACAGGGGCTTAACCGGGTTATTGGCACTATTCAAAGCTGGATAGAAGAAAACCCCAGACTTTCACGAACGTTGTTACTCGCCGGTGGTACTGCACTGGCATTAACCGCAGTAATTGGCGGTATGTCATTAGCTGCTGGTCTGCTGATAGGTCCGCTGGCGAAGCTCAGACTGGGGTTTGCGCTGCTGTCCGGCAGGAGCGGCATCGGAGGTACGGTATCAGCGTTCCGCATATTGAGTGCTGTGGGCGGCAGTTCACTGTTAAAAATCAGCGGATGGCGTGCCTTACTCGGCGGTCTGGCTGGACGCGCCAGCGTATTAACCAGGTTGATGGTAACCCTGCGCGGCGCGTTACTTGGCGCTTTTACCTCTCCGGGGACTGCTATCAGCGCCCTGTCAAAAGGCGTTGGCGGGCTGGCGCTGCGGCTAACCGGGATCCCTGCTCTGCTCGGTATTGTGAAAGGTGGAATTACGACACTGGGCGGCGGATTATCAATGCTCTTGGGCCCAATCGGTTTAGTGGGTGCTGCGTTTGTAGCTGCTGGGGTACTGATCTGGAAATACTGGGGACCAATTAAGGCCTTCTTTAGCGGTTTTTTTACAGGCGTCATCCAGGGGTTAGCGCCTGTTTATAACGCATTTTCCCGGCTGGCGCCCGTTTTCGGGGTCATTGGGGATGGCGTCAAAAACGTCTGGAACTGGTTTAAAAAAGTATTAACGCCCGTTGAGGATAGTCGCGAGGCGCTAAACAAGTGCGCCAGCGCCGGGCAGGCCTTTGGCGAGGTCCTGGGGACCGCACTTAGCGTTCTGCTTTGGCCCCTTCAGAAGTTAATGGAAGGCGTCGGCTGGTTACTGGAGAAGCTCGATCTCATCCCCGATGGCATTGAAAGAGCTAGGCTGGAAGCGGCCAGACTCAGGGCTATTCCGGTTATGTGGGAATGGGATGAAAAATCCGGGCGCATGGTTAAAAGGGAGTGGCAATGGTCATCTGAAAAGCCTGCAAGCAAAGGCAGCGCCCCGCCGCCCAATGTGCTCGGGGGCAACTCAGGAACAGAGCGGCGGCTGGGCCAAATCGCGGATAACACCAAAGGCCTTTTAGATGAGGAAAAGCGCAAACGTATCGGGCCGGGTGACATTGTATTTAAAAATCTCCCTCCAGCCCTTGCAGTACGTGGTGAATGGCAGGAGTCGAAGCTTGTCCGCCAGTCTGTCAGCGCTCGCCCGGTTATTGCCGCTGGCGAACCATTGATAAAACAGACGCAGGCATGGCAACCGGTACGCCGAAATCAAAGCACCTACAAGGCGGCTGCGGCTTCAGATGGTAGTTTTTCCGGTGATATTCACATCCATCTGCATGGGGTTCAGAGCAGCAATCCGCGCGAACTGGCGCGACTTGTTGGCGAAGCTGTGCGCGCAGAGATTGACAAACAGCAACGAGTTGCCCGGGGTTCGTTCCGGGACCATAATTGACAGGAGTTATAGCTATGATGATGGTTTTCGGACTTTTTGTATTTGAACTCAGGACACTGCCCTATCAGCAATTGCAGCTGTCCCGTAACTGGCGGCACGTTAAAAATGACCGTGTGGGCAGGAGCGCGAAATGGCAGTACGTAGGCGCCGGCGAGAACCAGCTGACGCTGGATGGGTTGCTGTATCCAGAAATCACAGGGGGCAACCTGTCTTTGGGGGCCGTCTCGACAATGGCCTATACCGGGCTGGCCTGGCCGCTGATTGATGGGGTTGGCTCTATTTACGGGATGTATGTCATCACGGGTTTGCAAGAAACGCATCAGGAGTTCGATCTCTACGGCAAAGCAAAAAAGATAGAGTTCACACTCTCGCTGCAGAGGGTTGATGAAGATATCAGGGAGCGACTACAAAGTGCCGCTGCGAGTGTACTGATGGAAACGCTAAAAGAAGGTGCTAATACTGCATTAAATGCAGCTCAGGAGACACTCAGCGGTCTGACATCCTGAGTTAAATCTATTAATTCAGACTTTATCAGATAATTATCTCTGATGGGATATAATCAAATCGAACAGTCAGTTATGAGCGAAAATCTGAAATTTGCAAAGCATAACTTATAACTCGGTGTCTTGAACAATAGAAGCTAGAGTGCTTTCCTGTGAGATAACTACAGCTTAAAAACACTTGACATAAGCTGTAGTATTAAATTATATAGTTTCCAATAGGTAATTTCCTTTGATGATTGAGCCAGTATCTAACTGAGAGACTATTAAAATTGAATAATATATCAGAGGATGGGAAGCGAATTTTTCAAGATCTAGTAGTCGAACTGGCGCGTGCCTATGGCCTTTGGATGAACGACCATAATTCTTATTACCAAGAAATAAACAATTCGAATTTAATATTTACTATAATTAATTCACCAGTCGACCTTGAAAAGGAAATGTTGAGAAAAATACATGATGGCGAGCCTTGCATTTATCAATTATTTCATACAAAAAAATCTTTAAACCTGATAAGTCAGTTATCCGTCATTATCCGAAAATGTGGCAATCTAAACTGTTTACCTAATGAATTACATCAGGTAATAAATGAAATAACATATGAGTATATTAACTTAACCGTTGATAGTTTTTTCAAAATCGTAGATGGCAATCTTAAATGTGACTTTATTATTGATGAATGTTTTAAAAATATTGTGTCTGCTAGAGTTTCAAATTTTAAAAAAGGGTTTTCATCTACTCTATACCAGTTTCCAGTGGCCGTCTTTAACCTAGATAGAGATGTGAGACTAAGTAAAAACTCTCGATTAACACTGATAGATTCAGCCAGCTTAGAAGAAAAAGAATTAATGCTATTTAACGAAAGCAGACTTTATAAAAGCAACTTCTTTCTTGAAATATTTGTAAAAGCAAAGTGCAGTCAGAAACTCTCACTACAGCTCGCTGAAAAAGCGAGAGATGCTATATATAATATTTTAAAACTCTTAGCTACGAACCTATCTCCTCAAGCAATTCCTCTCCTTACTTCTAATGACAGGATTATAAGTCCATTTCATTTCTACCGACACGGGCCAAATAGAAATAGTTTTTCCAATGCTACAACTCGTAACTTTGCGTATTTTCAATTTGATTCCAAAGAATTTTGGGGTGAATTTCACAAAAATCAAAACGAAGTTGGTAGTTTAATTAACATTGCATTCCAAATAGTAGAGTTACTTTTAATTCCTAATTTTTCTAATGAACGAGTTGCTGATAGATGTGAACGAGCACTTTTATGGTATGGCGATGCTGTTACAGAGTATATTCCCTATCAGCAAATTCAAAAAATTGTTAGTTCAATGGAGGCTTTAGTTAATTTTCGTGATGGAGATATCACCGAAACATTCAAGAGAAGGATTACAAATTTACATGTTAGCTATAAAGGGCTTAATGAGGATATTAGAGAGAAAGCGAGACAGCTTTATGATGCACGCTCAAAGGTCGTCCACGGTTTTTCTCATGATGAAAAATTGAATTTCTGCGCAATTGAATTTTGTTCTGAAACTTTACTGCGAGCTATCTACTACTTTTCAATTTTCGGATTTGATAAAACTAATTTTAGAAAATCCTTACCCAAATTCTTGGATGATATACCGAGAAACATTGAAACCAAAGTAAACTCACAAGATTAGTAATTAGTCTCATGCATTGACATCCTTCCTGTAAAGTAGCATAACATGTTGCAAGCAATGCCCACTTGGCACAGAGTGGACAAGCGAACAGAGCTAACGAACTATTGATAGGTTACGGTAATTTAGCTGTTTCACATTCGCACTAACTTTCTGAAATGATGAGATGAAATTATGTTTAACTTAATAATGGGTGGCAGTCCGGATGTTTTTGAACATTGGCCTATGTTTGTTAAAGACGAAGGTGTTAGTGACTTTCCCATATCACGAATGCTAGAAAGCACTTCAGATGAAATACGCCAAAAGTTGACACCATTAAATGAAAAGGCACTCTCTTTTATCGAAAGTCTTCCAGTCTTGTTTATGACGGAAAAATACACTGACTGGGATACTGCAGGTTACCCTGATTATATTGACATCGGTATAGGAACGATATCAAATGTCCGAATAGAGAAAAAAGATGTATATTTCACCTTTAAGATCACGAAAAGATTTAATAAACAACAAATAACCAATAAAAAAGCATATGAGCGTATTTTAGAGCTAGGTAGCTTTGGATTAAGTCGAACTCACTGGGGAATTAAAGATAAAGACCTGCAGCAAACTTTAATTTCCTTAGGGTTAGAAATATTAAATGAACATAGAACACCAAATGCTCTACCTCCAGTTGAACAACAGAATTACCCTGAAGTTAGTGATGTTAGAACATTTTTAAAACATGTTCTTGATAAGGAGTATATTGAAGGAGAAGAAGTATTTTACCGCGGACATTCAGATTCTTCATATGAATTAGCCCCATCTTTATTTAGACGAACTAAACAAGGGAATTATAAACACTTACACTTTGAATCAAATCTAGTCCGCGAAGCATTGACTGCAAGGCCATCAGAATTTATAGATGACAATACCATGTTAGATAAATTGGTGAGAATGCAGCATTATGGACTTCCTACCCGCCTGCTCGACATTACATCCAATCCATTAATTGCGCTATATTTTGCTTGTAGCAGCGTTAAGTTTGATAAAGATAAAAATGAGATTGATGGGCATGTTATAATATTTAAAACTGATAGAAACAAAATAAAATTTTTCGATTCAGATACTGTTAGTTGCATTGCGAACTTATCTATGCTGAGCCATTCCCTTAAAGAAGAATTAGATTTTAAGAAAGAAATGAGTGAATTCAACGCGTCTGAGGCTTGTAAAAAGCTTCTACATTATATCAAGGATGAAAAGCCATACTTTGAAAATGTCATTATTCCTTCAGATTTGGAACGAATCATTTTCGTAAAGGGAAGGGTTAGCAATGAACGAATTTCATCTCAATCTGGAGCATTCTTATTATTCGGAAACAATGCCGTTTTCCCTGATTTAATTTCTGACGAAGAATCAGAATTCACACGAGATTTTAAAGTTGAAAAACTAGTAATTAAAAATAAAGAAGGCATCCTAGATGAACTAGCTCGGCTTAATATAACTGACGCCACTGTTTATCAAGGCATGGAAAGAACAATGAAACTAATTGCTAACAAATTTTCAGTGCAAGAATAGAATTTTAATAAATCAGGCAAACACGGTCATTACTGACCGTGTTTTTTATACCATGCGCTTCCACATAGCCAGTGAGACATACTCGTTGGTCACATCTATCGCTTTGTTTGTGGATGTTTTCAGACCTACTGCATCAGTGTAGGTTCCTTCTGTGAGCGCAAGCGGGCCGCTTTTCTGGTTGTCTGTTCCATGAGTTGTGTTCGGGTCCCACGTAGCACCAGGCGATCTATCACCAGAACGGTGCCAGTGGGGAGGCAGGTTATCGGCTTCGAGTTTCACCTTGTTGCTGCCACCGGTCACGCCATACTGAGAACCAATCCGTACCACCCTGTCAGCAAAGGTTTCGCTTAAATCAGCCCATGTCTGCCAGGGGAACCGCTCAGCCGGGCTTTGCTCACCTGAGATAACGATCCCAACGTAAAAAATAGCGTCAACAATTGCCCTATAGGCCGTTCCGTCGCTGTTAAGCCCCAGCGCCTTCAGGGCTTCGGATGTATCGCTCAGATCGGAAAGATTATTTTCTTTCTGAAGTGCGCCGGTGATGCGCGGGTCGTCTCCCGCAGCTACCATTCCCGCCTCGGTGCCAACGTCCCGCGTGGCTGAATTTCCCAGCCCCAGATTATCCCGGGCCTCTTCGGTATCGTTTAAATCAGAAAGATTTTGTGCTCGCCGCAGATAGCGTTTATCAGCCGTTTCCTGCGTGAGAGTGGCAAGCGCCGGATCGATAACAAGCTGCACGCTTGAGGTATGGGTCAACGTCAGCACCAGCGTCAGAATGATCTCTTTGATGATGGAATCTGATTGCGCCGGGAGGTATGTCGCCGGATAAGCGCCGTAAGCAATGAGCGTTCCCTTTGCACTGACCAGCCCCGCCTCTCTCAGCGTCTTACCCGGATAATCCCGGCAGTTGATAACAATCTGACCGCTGATAAACCCCTCATAGCTTGAATCAAAGTCAAAGGTTTCACGGCCAAACTGACCAAAAAGCGCGGTCACCGCCGCCAGGTCATCGGGATCGGTCGGCAATGTCACGCCGCCACCATCGCCGATCAGTACGGCGGTAATATCCACAACCTCCCCCGCCTGATACGCGGCCTCGATTTCAGCGGCGCCCGCTGTCGTTAGTGTCAGTCCTGTTGCCATAGTGTTTCCTCTGCTTCAATGCCATACACGCTGGCAAGGCGATCATAAAAATCATCACTGACAGTTTTGCTGTCAGCATCAATATCGCTTTCACCGGGATGAATAACTCCCGCAGCCTGGAGCATTTGCAGGTATTCAAGGAAAAATTCATCGGTCTGGCAAAATCCGATCAGACTTTTAATTTTATTGAATGTTTTCATAATTTATTCGTTATCCAGTTACCGGGTAAATCTGCGAAATCGTCCAGGCTTGTACAGTCGTAGAACGCGTAATAATGCGCCGTGACGTTTGGCACCTTGCCCATAAATACCAGGCCCTTACCCGCGAGGGCAGAGCATCCCCTGAATGTGGCCGTCGTGGTGACAATCGTCGAATAACTGCTGAGGTTGAATATCGTGCTGACGTTGGTTTTCAGTTGCGGGCAGCCGTCAAACAGGTAGCCGATTGTCGCCGCGGGTACGGTGTTCAGCAGACCGGCCCCGACCTCTTCCAGTGCGACACACTCGGCAAATACATTAGTGAACGTCGTGGCGTTGATACTGGCGACAAAAAGACCGGCAGGCACTGAGCGCAGGTTTTTACATCCCCTGAAGGTCTGGCCGTAGGCCGTCACCAGCGGATTACCACTGAACAGATTTTCCGGTATTTCCACCACGCCGGTATTCTGGAACGTTGCGCCGAATGCGGTGATAAGCGGGCATGATGCAAACAAAGACGGCGGAATGCTCAGCAGCGCCGCGCAGCCGTAGAACGTAGAACCGGCACTGATCAGCAGGGTGTTATATTTCAGTAAATCAGCAGGCAATACCGCCAGCGCAGTACAGCCGGAGAAGGTCAGCGTCAGGGAAGTCAGGTTGACACAACCCGCAAACAGATCGGACGGCAGCGTGGCCAGCGCGGTGCAGTCCTGGAAGGTGCTCCCCATTGCCGTCAGAGAGGTCAGATCGCTGAACAGCTTTTCAGGCAGTACGGCAAGGCCCGAGCACTGGTTAAACAGGCCGGTGACATTCGTCACTTTGCTGCATCCTGCAAACATATCCCCGGCCAGCGATACCAGCGCCGTGCAGCCCATAAATGTATAGGTCAGGTTAGTCAGAGAACTACAGCCACGAAACGCCCCGGCCCCAATGCTTTTCAAAGATGTACATTGGGTGAATGCATAATAGAACGTCGTGACCAGTGATTTACCTGCAAAGGCCTCTGCTCTGACGGCTGTCAGAGAAGAACAGGCATAGAAAGCCCGGTCAAAGCTCGTTGCCTTGTTACAGTCCACAAACGACGGTAGCGCCGTTAATGCTGTGCAACTATTGAAGACGCTGGCAAAGGTAGTTGCACTGACACATCCCTCAAAAATATCATCGCCCACTTCTTCCAGAACGCGGCAATAGTAAAAAGCGGAGGAAAATGTTTGCGCAAGCGCACAGCCAGAAAACACAGCTTTTCCCGCTTTTACCAGTGAAGAACAGCCGGAAAAAACGGTTCCAAAATGGTTAGCCAGGGGTAAATCCTTAAAGAATTCATCAGGCACAGAAAGCAGTTGCGTGCATTCACTGAATGCCCCGCCGAAATGCGTAGCTTCCAGGCAGTTGCGGAACAGGTACGGCGGTAGCTGCGTCAGCGCCGTGCAGCTTCTGAAAATCGCCGTAAAAACGCCACCAGGCACATCGCTGAATAAATCTGCTGACAATGTTGTTAGCGCACGGCATCCATCGAAGGTATAACCGAAGTTATTGCCACTGACACACCCGTCGAAAATGCCCGTCCCGGTATCGATAAGGGATGTGCATCCCGAAAACGCACTGGTGAAATGCGTCGCAGCAGCACAGCCCCGGAATGTGTTTTTGCCAGCACTCAGCAGGCGAGTGCAATTCTCAAACACCGAGGTGAATAGCGTCACCTGAGATAATTCGCTGAACAGCCCATCAGGAACAGCAGCCAGTGCCGTGCAGCCATAAAACGCCAAAGAGAAATCTGTGACACCAGTAATCCGCGCGAATAAACCCTCTGGTAGTTCAGTCAGCGACGAGCAGCCCCGGAAAATGGAGGTACATTTCTGGATATTTGGCAGATCGTCAAAAGCCCCTGCATGGACCTTGTAAAGGCCGGTTGCGCCACTCGCGAAAGAAACAAGATTGTCCCTATCTCCCGTCAAAAGAATGATTTCCTGTACGGGGTTCAACGTCACTGAAACGTTACCCATAGTGCGCTGGAAACTGGCGGTTTCCGTATTCTTAACCGTTATTGTGTACTTTTCTCCCTCCACAACGTCACGCGTCGGAATAACCCAGCCGTACACTGCACTGGCAGCATCAAAACGGTATTCCCGGCTGTCTGTTCCGTCGCCATAATCAATCGTGAAATCCTCATCCATGCGCACGTAGAACAACGGACGGCTTACATTGTCGATGCGGGTAATGAACTTCATCACCGCGACCACTTTCACACTCATCACCGCACTGACGCCATTAGACGTCGTGACAGTGACCGAACAGGTGCCCCGCTTCACGCCTGTAACCAGAATAGAGCCGTTGACTATTCTGGCGGTCGCAATTGTTTGATCCGACGAGGTTACCGTAAAGGTTTTATCTTCAGCATATTCAGGGAGGATCTTTACCGTCACCGTTTCTGAGTCACCAGGGGCCAGATTCAGCTCGTAGCGGGATAAAATCACCTGCAACGGGATAAAGCGCGGTGTGATTTTCTCCGTGGCGTACATGTAACCAGCCGCATAGGAGGTTCCCTGAAGTCGGCCAAATACATGAACGGAAAACCAGCTGCGCAGATTCCTGGCGCGCAGCACCGCCAGTTTTAGATCCTGCTGGTCGTATTCCGTCACCGGCAAATCGTTCTGATACACGTTCAGGCGAAAGGTATACGGATCCCCTTTCGGGTTCTGATTGAACCATTCAACAATATCCGTCCCGAAAGGACTGTCCACCAGGGCATGACGGACGGCGGCGACCGTACCACGATGGCGGTGGATGTAGTGGGCGCGCTTGATCGCATCGCGTTTCTTTTGTTCTGACCAGTTAATATTCCAGGTATCAACCTGATATTCCCACGCCAGCCACGGCAGCAGCGCCAGCGGGCAACTGTCCGGATCTTTCACCCAACGGATCAGATATACAGGCAACCTTTCCAGCGCTGCGGCGCTGGCTCTGTCGATGGCCCGCTCCACGGCGGTGGCGTTGGGGGGCAGAATGCTGGCGGGATAATTAGCGGTCATGGTCCATCACCACAAGATTGATTTTAACGGAGGTGCAATGCGGGGCTTCGCCCATCGTCGCAACGACGTCGGCGACGGGTGAATGCAAATCGACGGTGACAACGCCGTCCTGATGCAGCGCCCCGTCTATGCCTGACCGTGCAGCGGTGGCGTTGATAAGATGCACAGAGGCAGTGTATTCGTTCAGTGCTGCGGTGGCTTTTTCCAGCACCGTGGCGGTGTCCACGCCATAAGGGACGTAAATATCAGCAACCACCTGATAACTCACAATCACAGCGGAGCGGACATAATCAGCCACATAATCCGTAATCGGACGCACGTCTTCCGGGTTTACCGCTGACAGGACTTTATCAAGCAGCGCCTGCGGGGCAGTCCCATCTCCGGTACGTGACAGCACGTAGAGAAAAACGCGTCCTTCCTGGTTATGGGTTTCAGGGCCATAGGCGCGCACATCGAGCACATCCGCATCCGCACCTCGCGCAAAATAGTGATAGGCATTTCTGGCGCCCGCCGTGCTCAGGCGAGCCCATGAGAGCAGCGTGCGGCCGCGCAGCTCTTCGTCGCTTTCATATACTGCGTCCGCCTCGTCGGTGGCTTCGGTAATCAGCAGGCGTTCAGTGTCAAAATTCCCGGCGATCTGATCGAGATCCGCCCCCAGGGCGCTCGAAAGCAGCACCGCGCGCACGGCTTCATTGATACGTTGCAGCAGATGGATCTCGTGATAGGTGAAGGCTTGGGCCAGTGCCGCCATCGGTTCAGATTCCAGCAGCAGCGCAGCAGACACAGAAGCCTGAAGTTCCACAGGCATGGCCGCCACGATAAGCGCCCGGATATCAGCCAGCACCGTTTCAAAATCGGGCACCTCGACGATATCAGGCTGTGGGATCTGAGATAAATCGACGGACGTTTGCACACTAGCTCCTTAGCCTGATGGTGTTACTGGTTTCTGTCATGGTTTCCGTGATAGTACCGGCCAGTTCAGCAGTCACCGCGCCTGTTTCTGAAAACACCACATTGACGGTGGTCAGACTGATCCGCGGCTCCCACTGCGCCAGCGCAATAGCGGTGGCGCCCATCAGCTGCATGCGGGTGACGGCGTTTTGTGGCGCATCGAGTAAATCAGGTACCACGCTGCCAAAGTCCCGGCGCATCACACGGGAGCCTGTTGGCGTGGTGAGGATTTTTGTCACAGAATGCCAGAGCTGATCGTGATCGGTCAGCGAACCGGTACCTTCCGGGTTCATCCCGGTATAACTGGCTGTCATTGCGGACCTCCCGTGGTACTCCCGCCAGACTGCACGCCACCGTGTTTATGTTCATGTACGGTGATCCCGTTTGACTGCAACACGCCGCCGGAATGGAACACATCACCGGCCATCGTGCCGCCGTGGGTCAGTTCGAAAGTGCGTGTTTTGAGGTGGTTTGAGCATTCCACCTCCGGCGTATCCAGCGTGACGCGGGTCTCGGCCTGGATATGCGCGGTTTTAATGCCGGTCACGGCCAGTGCTCCGGCATCGTCGGCGGCGTCGTAATGCAGGCGCGCGCCATCAGGTGCGGTGATGATGATTTCCAGCAGGCTGCTGCCCGTTGGCGGATTATCTGCGCTATATGCAGAGCCAATCACAAATGCGTTCTCAGGGTTGCCGCCCGGGCAACCGATCCAGACCTGCTCCCCTATCGAGGGAGGCAGCCAGATGCTGAATGCCCCGGCGCGGGTGACATTCCAGCGGATCCATGTGGTCAGCAGCCTGCCGGAGCGAACGCGCACCGCTTTCTTGTCGGCGCTGATTTGCTCCACCACACCCTGGCGCAGAATGTTTTCCAGCAGGCGCATCAGTTCGGCATTCATGACGCACCGCCCAGACTGCTGATAACGGCGTTTTCCGTAGCGCTCAGGTCTGCCGGAGTTATGCCCAGTAGTTCACGCGCCGGGTACTGCGCGTAAGCGCCCGGACCAACCTCGTCTTTGAGGCCGTACTGGTGAATACGGGCAATGCGCGCAGCGATGCCGTCAAATCCTACGGTGACGCCGCCCGCGTCCGACCTGAGCTTCATAAAACGCAGGGTGCGCAGGCGGGTAAACATCGGTGCTTTTTTTGTCTCTGAATGCGTAGCTGATTGCGTTTTGATTTCCAGATACCGCTCGATATCGGCCCGGTAGAAGGTGCGGATATCCCGGCGCTTCTCGTCAAAACCCGTGATTGTCCGGCCATATTTACCGCGCCCGCCGCGCCAGTTTTTCAGCGCCCGCACCTCGTTATTCCAGAAGAACTTGATCCCCTGCTGGGTGCGGTAAACCTTACGGCGGCGCACGGCATAGCCGCTGCCGTCCGGGTTTTTCTGTAACGCGATACGGCGCTGCTGACTGCGACGCAGTGCCAGACCAATTTTGCGCGCGGTACGGGTGCGCCCCGCCGGGCTGACGCCGTCGAGGATGTCCTGAAAGACCTGATCCAGCTCGCTGAACATGCGATCGCTCACGCTCCGCCCTCCTGAAGCATGCCTTCAAATACCAGCCCCCAGCCTGCGGCGTGAGGGGCCAGCACGCGCGGTCGAGGCTCCGGCAAATGCTCGGCGCACGGCATGCCGTTTTCATCCAGTTGCACCAGTACCCGCTGATGTACCGGCAGCTCAAACATCAGATCGGCGGTGTCATCGCTGTTAATCAGCGTGGTGAATTTTATCTGCTGGTTTTTATCGGGGTTAAGCAGCAAATCGGGCTGATTAAACCAGAGCCAGGCCATGAGCGGCAGCGTGAAGTCGTCAATGCTCCCGGCGTAGTTCATGACGAACAGCACCAGAGAATAGCGGTACATGAATGACGGCGTTTCACCGGTGGTTTCAATGCCACCCTCTTCAACGAACACCGTCCAGGCTTCCGGGTTCGCCCGACACCAGGTATTTGCTTTCTCTATGGCGGCGCGGAGTGTGTTTATCTTCAGCATTTATGGCTCCTTTCGGGTGTTCTGGCGCAGACTGTCCCACTGGCGGATTGCCGCTTTGTCAGCATTGCAGGCATCAAGCGCATCCATCAGCCTGTCGCTGAATATCGCCACCGCGCCCCAGGTCACTGGCTTATCCAGCGCCGGGCGTGGTGTCTCTTCGGTCAGGCTCTCCGGGACGGGTTCACGGACCAGTTGAATGATCGGCGCGGGCGGTGCGTTTTTGCAGGCTGCGGCTGACAGCGTCAGGCACAGGAGTAACAGCGCACGTGTCACCATTGAACGCGGTCTGCATTGCTTCACGTCGGCGCTCCCCTTCTGCATTACGCTGTTGCTCACGGACTTTTACCTCTGCCAGTAACTTATGGGTCTGTATGGCGGTCGCCTTCACTTCCTGAATAACCTGGTCGTAACCGGTCGCCGTTTCGGTCAGCAGCTTGTTGCGGATCCGGGCCTCGCTAAGCTGGTCGGTCTGCCACAAGACAGCGGCCAACAGGACAAGCATTACAATCACACTGCCCGCCCTCATGACGGCGTACTCAGGCCCAGCAGGCACCAGGCTTTAAAGTCATTGCGCCGATTAACCAGCCCGGCGGAGCGCTTACCGCCCACATTGACGAAATCAGTCAGCCTGTTGCACATCTGCGGCCATTGTCTGGCCTGGGCATGCTTCCAGATCGTGGTCCTCTGCTTGCGTCCGTTTTTGTCGGTGAACCACATCAGCCCGGTGCAGCCCAGATTCAGGGCAGCATCAGTCATGGCCTCAAAGGTGAGCTGAGGCATGTCGGCGCCGTGAAAATTGTTATTAATACAGTTTTCTGCCCGTTGCAGATCATTGATCCAGCGTCGCGCTATTTCCTGGTTGCTGTATTCGCGGTTTTCTACGCCGCCCGTGGAGCCGATACCAATGGTCAGAGCACCCGCCGTGCAGTAATAAGGCGTGCTGCGGCAGTCTTCCCAACCTGCAATTTTCTGCTGCCCTTCTTTCGACGTTCTGACGCTCCCGGGCGCCAGCGAAATGCCCAGAGCCACAATCACCACAATCGAACATTTTTTGATGATGTTCTTCATGCAGGTTTGTCTCCGTGCAGTTGCTCCAGCAGCTGCCGCTCGCGGTCCGACAGGTTGCGAGTTTCCGCCTGGCGGAGAATCTGCTCGATCAAATCGTTACGGCGCTGGCTGGCCTGCTCAATGCGGCGGCGGTGAATCGCCAGCCGGACGGCGGAAACAATCCCCAGAAGAAGTCCAGCCAGCGCCAGCTTTTCGCTGACGGTCATCACGCCCACGCCGGTCACCAGGGCGGATGTTGCAAACGCAAAATATTCGTTAATACGATCCAGAGTCATTCCCATAACTGGACGGTTACCCGTTCCACCTCGCTGGTTATCACGGGCATTTCGATCTCCTGCCCGGCATTCAAAAATATCTGGTTGCTCAGTCCCGGATTGGCTTCGAGCACCTTCTCCGTGACACCTGCGGTTTTGCCGTAATGACGCCAGCAGAGCTGATCAACCGTGTCGTTTTGCAACGCCCTGACTTTCATCAGAACAGCTCCGCATAGATACGGGCTTCTTCCCGAATGTCAGCGATACTCCAGCGCCCGTCCCGCCATAGATCGTCGATCTGCCTGTCCAGGGCCTCCGCATCCTTGTCGCCCTTTGGCGTGGTGCCGACGTCCCTGTAACCTTCCAGTACGCTGGCGCGCGTGAAGGAGTAGACCGCGCGTCGGAAGCGATAAACTTTTGCGCTTTCGCCGTTAATCTGCTCGACAGGTTCACCGGCGGAAGTCAGCAGTACAGAAGCCAGTGACTCCGCGCCTTCCGCTTCCCTTTGCTTGCGCCAGTCCTTCAATTGATCCGCGACATGCAGCGCGGCCTCCGTTGCCATATGCATTAATCGGGATGTTGTAATGTCACCGGCGATGCGGGCAGCCAGGCGCAGATCGTGGAGTTTTACCGTCGGCCAGAAAGTGCCGATGGCAATCTGTGCGCCGCCGTCGTCCACGTCTGTCACATCACTTTCAGCAGGTCTGACGGGGCGCTGTGCGATAAAACTCATCGTCGTTTCTCCGGTAGGTCAGGCGGTGGGCGTCCGGTAAAAAGACCGCATTACGGGCAGATCGCCGGGCGCGCCGCCTGTGGCGCGGGGCCAGTTCATTACGCTCAGGCGTTTACTTTGTGGCGTTTTTCGTTGTCTTTTTTGCCGCAGTTTTGCGGGTGGCTTTTTGAGTGCCGGCCGCCGTTTTCGTCTGCTTGCGCGTTCGTGTTGCTTTTTCTGTTGCGGGTGTTTCGGTTGCTGCTGTATCGCTGGATGAAGTCTCATCTTCCGCATCACCACTTGCCGCGCTGGTCTGCGGCGCCTTTTTCAAAGCGCTGACCAGAGAAGCGATCTCCCGTTTCACACCGGCACCCGGGTTCAGGCTCATGGCTTCCCGGAAGAGTTTCAGCGCTTCGCCTTTGGTTTCCGCGTCTTCCGTGTCGCGACGGCAAAACGCCCTCACCTTGCACAGCTTCGCGCGGACCTCATCCGGCATATCACTGTCAGCCACAATTTCGGCCAGCTCGTCCAGCATGGGGATATAGCCTGACAAATCGGCTCCGGCGTCCGTGGTGGCGAGGTTAAGAATGGGATTGCAGATTTCCTCGGTCAGCACCGTGGGTGCCGGGCGGCGATAGTTGTCATCCGGCATGCTCAGGCCATGCTTAACGACATAGCGCCCGATGCGCAGCGCCAGTGCATAGTCGGAGCAGTCCACCGCCCAAACCATCAGCGTAGTGATAACCGGATCGGCGCGTCCGCTGTCGCCCTCGATAGTTCCGTCAATCCATCCCTGAAACTCAGGAAGGATGCTGGCCTTTACAGCAGCCTTCGCCTGGCGGGACTGGATCTGGCTCAGCGAGGATTTATGCATATGCAGGCGAAAGAGGATCTGCTCATGCGCGGTGCGCGTCTCCGCGTCACGCTCATCACTGATGCCCCGCCTCTCTGCCATGACCTTCTGAAAGTGTCTTTGTGCCGGTGTCAGCATGGGTTCATTCTCCTGGGCGGGCTTGCTGCCCGCCATGTGATGGGGATTATCAGGCGAATGTCACGCCGTCGATCATGGCAATCATGCCGTACTCTTCAATGACATAGTCATCATTGCTGGACTGGTAAGTCGCCACGCGGTTGTAGTGCGGCTCTTCCCGGATAGAGCGACGCAGGGAACCTTTCTGGTAATACACAGAGAGGTTTTTCAGGTTGGTGATGAGCACGACGTCTTCAGGAATACCCGGGACAAAGACCGTCGGCAGGCCGCCGATCTTTTCCTGGCTGACAATGAGCTGCGCGGCCAGCAGTTCGGTATTCGGATTGGTCTGGCTGAGCGCGTTCACTTTCGGCAGGTTCACTTTCAGCAGCAGATCGGACGAGAGCACAGTCACCAGGCCGGGAGCGCGGCGGAACCAGGGATCCATAAGGCTGTGACGCGCATCAAGCACGGCGGCATCAATATTGCCGTAGGTGCCTGACGCAATTACCGCGTTATTCTCATCACGGGAGGTCAGCGTGATACCCGGCATAATGCGCTGCGGCGCTTCATTGCGGATTTTTTGCAGCCAGCCAACGCCGCAATCCTGCAATAACGGGTAGGTCGTGCGGTCGGAGTTTTCAGAGTAATGCGTGCCATTAAAGCCAATCATCTGGCGATCCAGCCCCAGCTGACGAGCCATCGCATTACTGATTAATGACTGAAATTCAGGGTGACCGGCCCACGCGTCCAGCTCCGCATACGAAAGCGCATAGTCATAGTTGGTTTTGCGGCAGTGGTAGTTCTGCGGCTCTTTGTTATGGTTCGGTGCAGGGTTACGGCGGTTGGTGCCGTCCGAGCTGTTATTGGTGCTCGCCATCGGTCCCTTACTGCCAATTTTTACTTTCTGCCCTTCCTGCTCTTTAACCCCAAAGTGGTTAACCAGCTTCATGAAGTCATCCGACTCCATGGCGGCCTGTTCCAGTTTTTGCTGGATAGTCGGATCGACGCTGAAACGATTGGCAACGGCTGAGGGTGAGACACCGTTCAGATGTGCCTGGCGCACAATGTACTTATCAAATAGTTCGCGGGTCTGGTTTTCCATGGTTACCTCTTAGAAGTCTGCAAGCTGCGCGCTGCTGTTGCCGGTTGCCGCCGGTCGTGCGCTGTAATTTTCTGCGGGCTGGAGCTGAAGCTGACCGCGCAGCTCGTTAAGTTCGCTGGTCAGTTGCTGAATGGTGGCTTTATCCTGTTGGCGGTCCTGTTCCAGGGCACTGAACCGGTCAATCTGGTCTGCCTGAGATTGAGCAACGGCTTCAACAACCTGATGCAACTGACTGAACCGCTGATCGTCGGTTTTCTGGCCTTTACCAAGGATGCCCATCACGCGGTTGAACCAGTTGACGCCCTCCTCGCTGCGATGAGCGGCCAGTTCGATCACTTCAGCTTCAAGCGCATCAGAGAACAGCGGCGCCTCGATCTGCTGGTTATTGAACGCCATCACCTGCGCGCGCTGCTGCGCGGCAAATCTAAGGCGCTCAGTCCCCAGACTTGCCGGAGTGTCGGTCATCGCCAGGCCGACCACATACGCCTTGCCGTTAAGGGCAAACTGCGGATGCAGCTCAATACTGGAATAGATTTTTTTTCCTTCATCGGTGAGCTGCTTCATTCGTGCCGACGCGTCGATCTCGGCATAGAGCGCCGTACGACCGGCCAGCGGCCCTTCGGTGATATCCTCCGCGCTTAATGCCACAACATCCCCCATGGCGCCAAAATTGCTGTCAGGAAGCATGGAGAGATAGTGCTCCACGTTTACGCGGGCGCCGTAAACGTCCGGGTTGTAGCTCGCCGCCGCATCGCGGAGGTGCTGCGGCTGGATCTCGCGCCCGTCAACGGTGGCGCCGGAAACCGCAACGCGAAACTTTTTGCGGGCGGGTTTAGTCGTGCTGGCCATGTCGTTTTATCCTGTTGATTTATGTCAGTCGCTGCATCATCGCAGAGCCTAAAAGCCCGGCGCCACGCGGTTTTGTTGTCGGAGAACGGTCAGACCTGAAAGCCCGAGCCGCGGGGATCGCGCGCAGGTAATCTCCCTGCTCAAAAGGGGGAAGTGATGATTCAGGATGCGTTTATTCGATTGAGGGCAAAGCAGCTCTACTGGCAGGGTTACCCGCCCGCCGAAATTTCGCGACTCATGGGTATCAACTCAAACACGGTTTATTCGTGGAAAAAGCGTGACGAGTGGGACGACACAACGCCTATCAAACGGGTGACGCAATCCATTGATACTCGTCTCTGCCAGCTGAGCGCGAAGGACAATAAAACCAGTGGCGATTTCAAAGAGATTGATCTGTTAACCCGGCAGTTGAAAAAGCTGGATACCGGGCAGGCCTCCACTATCACCGGCGTAAAAAAAACCAGTCGTCGCAAGAAGAAAAACCACTTCTCCGAGGAGCAGATCGAGGCGTTGCGCTTAAAAATTCTCGACTCTCTCGCATGGCATCAACGCGGCTGGTACGAACAACGAGATCAGCGTAACCGGATGATCCTCAAATCACGGCAGATTGGGGCAACCTGGTACTTTGCCCGCGAGGCATTGCTGGGCGCACTGAGAACAGACGTTAAGCACGACTACCAGCGCAACCAAATCTTTCTGTCAGCATCACGAAAGCAGGCGCTACAGTTCCGCAACTTCATCCGCAAAGCGGCTGAAGAGGTGGACGTCGAACTTAAAGGCGGCGAGCAAATCACGCTGTCAAACGGCGCAGAGCTGCATTTTCTCGGGACGTCGGCGGCGACGGCGCAGTCTTACACCGGCCACCTGCGATTTGATGAGTTTTTCTGGACAGGAAACTTTATCAACCTGCGCAAGGTTGCCGGAGCCATGGCAACGCTAAAAGGCTTAACTCGCACGTACTTCTCCACGCCATCGAGTGAAAGCCATGAAGCCTATCAGTTCTGGACCGGCGATCGATGGAATGCGAAACGGCCTAAAGCACAGCGCGTTGATTTCGACGTGTCCTGGAAGAAAACCCATAGCGGCGTGCTTTACCCGGATAAAACGTGGCGGCAGATCGTCACTATTCAGGACGCTATCAACAACGGCTGGGACTACACCGACATTGATGAAATCAGGGACGAAAACAGCCCCGATGAATTTGAAAACCTGTACATGTGCGAGTTCGTCAAAGACGGCGAAAGCGCGTTCAATCTTAGCCAGTTACTGGGGTGCGGCGCTGACGGGTATGACGACTGGCCCGACTGGAAACCGTTCGCCAGTCGCCCTATGGGCCAACGTGAGGTGTGGCTGGGCTACGACGCCAACGGCGGCAGCGGCAATGGTGATGCCGGTGCTCTGTCCGTAACTGTCCCTCCCCTTGTGGCTGGCGGCCGGTTTCGCACGGTTGAATTGAAGCAACTGCGAGGGCTGGAGTTTGAGCAGCAGGCGGCGGTCATCAAAGAGGCTGCCGAGCGCTACAACATCACTCACATCGCCATCGACGGACAAGGCGTCGGGGAGGCGGTCTGGCAGATTGTTAAAAATTGGTTCCCGGCGGCTATTTGCTACCAGATGAGCCTCTCTTCCAAGCGCGCCCTTGTCCTCAAAATGTTGCAGGTCATCCGCGCCGGCCGCTGGGAATATGACCGCAGCGAGCAGGGCCTGGTCAGAGCCTTTAACTCTGTTCGCAAAGTTGTTACGCCCGGCGGTTTCATCACTTACGAAACGGACCGATCGCGCGGCGTAAGCCATGGTGATATGGCGTGGGCAACCATGCTTTCGATTATTAATGAACCGTTGGGCCAGGAAAGTGGCGGCGGTGGTTTCGCAATGGGATGGTAACTTTGAAAAAGAAATACGGAAAAAAGCCGATAGCCAGCACCGCCGGCCCTGACATTGTGGAGTCACTGAAGGCCGATCCCGCGTTGACAGCGTTCAGCTTTGACGGCCCTTATCCTGTGCGGGATATGGCCGATTTGCTGGACAATCTCTATTGCATGGATAACGGGCGATACTATGAGACACCAGTAGATTTTTACGGACTGGCTAAAGCTCCGCGCCAGAGCGCCTGGCATGAGTCGGCGTTGTATTTCAAACGTAATGTGCTCACCGGCTGTTTTATCCCGCACAAACTGCTCAATCGCCAGACCTTTTCCGCGTTTGCGCTGGACTGGTTCACGTTTGGCAATGCCTATCTCGAATTGCCGCGTAATCGCCTGGGCGGGCCACTTCCCTTCCGGCATTCACTGGCGAAATACACCCGGCGCGGGAGTACGGACCTCGATCAATACTGGTTCATCCGGCGCTGGAAAGAAGAGCACACATTCAAATCAGGAACGGTTTGTCACGTTCTGAACCCTGATATTAATCAGGAGGTCTACGGTATGCCGGAATATATGGCAGCACTGCTAGCCGCCAGCCTGGCCCACTCCGCTGACATGTTCCGTAAGTTGTACTACGACAACGGATCGCATGCTGGATGTATCGTCTATATTGGCGCTGGACAGGTTGACGATAAAAGCATGAAGGCAGTCAAAGAGACGTTGACCGGTGCGCGTGGGAAAGGCGCATTTAAAAATCTGCTGCTGCATGCGCCAGGCGGCGGCAAAGACGGCGTACAAATCCTCCCCTTCCAGCAGATCACGGCGAAAGATGAGTTTATCAACATTAAGAACGCCACACGTGACGACATACTCGCAGCGCACCGTATCCCGCCGCAGCTGATGGGCGCCATGCCAGAGGGAAACGGATCATTTGGGGATATCGAGAAAGCCGCCCGGGTCTACGCTATCAACGAGCTGACGCCCGTAATGGAGGCGCTGAAGGTGGTCAATGAGTGGATCGGAGAAGAAGTGATCCGCTTTAACCCTTACGCGTTGCTTACCGCTGAGAAATAACCGCCAGACAATTCAGTTTCTTTAAACAACATCAGCCATTTATAACAGGCCAGCGTTTTCGCTGGCCTCATCTTTTCTGCTGAAAAAATCCCGCATCAGCGCCCCTCTGCGCGTCGCTGCTTTTTCCCTGCACAAGGGCATGCCGCCAACCAAAACGACCGCTCACCGTGACGCAGAAACCGTGAAATTGCGTATTCTGCCGCCTTCCCTGCCCTGACCCGTTTGCGGGGGCTTGCCCCCCGTCACCTGCGCGCAACATTTGCTTAGTTTTTTGTGCATTTGCCGATCCAGTGCCAAATCGCATTACCACAGGGCGAAAAGTGTAAAATTATCTTCAAAAAAATTGTGCTATTTTGTGCACTATTGCGCAGCTATCTATTTGTCCGTTGAAGTTTTATATTTCTACTCGTTATGGTGCTATTGTGTCTTGGCTGAATGGGGTAGTAAAAAATGCGATTGACCGCACTTGCGAAGAAGTTCTCAGATGGTTTTTGTGAATGTGATGACATTTTTGGTCGCAAAAAGCTACATGACACAATCATTAGAATAGTAACAAATGCGCTAGATAAAAGTTTAGTCTTCGCTCTCAATGACGAATGGGGTAATGGAAAAACTTCGTTTGTTAAAATGATGCCCCCCGAAATTAATAATACCTTAGATAAATTTGATGTAATATATTTTGATGCTTTTGAAAATGATTATCAGTCAGATCCGTTCGTCTTCTTAGCATCAAAAATTCATTCAATTATAAGAAAAGAAGAAGGTAAGCTAAAAAAAGCTTGACCAAGAGTTATTAGCGGTAGAAGGTTTTACTGTTAGTCGGTAATCTTCTCTCGATAAACAAGACATTATTATGATGTTAATGACATTTTTAAAACAAGGAGTGAAAAATGAATAAGTCTAATTTTATAAGTCTTGATAAGAAGATTGAAGAACTAAAATCACTTACGGCAAAGCTTGACATTTATAAAGTTACCAATAGTTTATTCCATGAGCTTATAACATTTGGTCAAACGGGGAATAGAGTGAAACTCAACTCTCCTGCTAGGCAAAGCCTGTATCTGCTGGGAGTAATGTCTTCACAGAGTATTTGTAATACCGAAGATTGTACTGATGAAAAAATGAATAAGATATATTCTCTTCTAAATGACATATACAGTAAGTACCTAAATGTTTATTTTCCTGATAAAAAAGATTTAGAGCAAGGAATAGATAACTCTTGGTTCAAAACTCGCCATGCTTCTATGCCAGCATTCTTAGGGTATTTTTTTGAAAGCAAAAAAATTGCAACTGATGAACTAAGAAAAGATCTTTTAAAGACTTATGAACAATTTGAAGATATTATTTTCGATCATTTTGGTTTATCCCATAAAGATATGATTGAAATTACAGATCGTATTGGTTCCATTCTTCAAAACAGAATTGATTATATCTACAAAATTTTAGATGAAGTTAACACAAAAAGATTAGAGCTTGCCAACCCAGATATTAGTGATTATTCTGAAAACGTGAAAGCCATACAAGATAGTTGCGGCCCATTAATATTAGAGCTCATGAGGTTATCTGAGGAAATTTGCATCTTCAAATTTGATGAAATTGATGATATCGCCCCTGCAAAACTCAATCTATTCAAACAGCACTTTGTTATGAAGAAAGGCAGTGCAAATGATATCAAGTATATTACTGATGAGAACTCTTTAGAAACCAATCCTATTATAACCGTTGACGAAAACAATTATGCTATTTGCTCAATCAATTTTATCTTGCTTGCCATTCAGAATAAAATAGACCAGTATTTCAAAGAAAGTAAGTTTAGTGAACGCTTCAGAAAAGCTAGGGATATGAAACTAGAGCAAGATGCGAAGGAGGCACTCAGTGAATTACTTCCAGAAAATTCGATTGTATTAGAAAGTGTTTTTGAAAATAACAAATCCAGTAATGAGCATGATCTTGTAATAATTAGCAAAAGATCTATATTGATTATTGAAGCAAAAGCGACACCGAGGCGCGAACCACTAAGAGAACCATCTAGAGCATTTACTAGAATAAAAGATGACTTTAAAAAGAAGTCTGGGATTCAAAGTGGCTGTGATCAAGCATTGAATCTAAAAACCCTCATTGAAAAGAATGAAATCACCATCTTGTATGATAAAAAAGGAAATGTACTGCATACTATTTCAAAACAAGACTTTGATGATATATATTGCATATGCGTGACAAAGGATGATTTTGGTTTATTGGCTACTGACTTAACAATTTTATTAGATAAACCTGCTGATGAGAAGTATCCGTGGGTGATTAATATCGATGATTTGAGATTTTTAGTCTCATGCTTGAAATATATTGGTAAAGATTGGCTATATTTCATTGAGTATTTATCGCAACGAGTTAATTTAATGGGGAAAATAATTTCCGCTGATGAATTAGATATTGCTGGAGCTTTTTTGAAATATAATGGTTTTAAATCCATAAACAAAGATAGCCCTCAATTATTTTTAGATATTAGCGAATCAACAGTCTTTGATGAAATTCACTTAGCCAAACTTGATGGTAAAGCTTACACACTGAAAACAACTAAACCTGCTTTTTTTGAAATTGATAGGCAAAAAATATTCTCAAAAACAAATAAAAAATCAAAGGACAAGAAAAAAAGAGAGCAAAAAAAAGCAAGAAGAAGAAATAGAAAATAAACTATTAATCACTTCTCAATAAGGCTTGACTATTCAAGCCTTATTAAAATCACATACTCCCAAAGATTATATTTAAGTGCCGTTAATATGGGTGGCAACCATTAGCCTAGCAATTAGATACAATTATTCTTTTGTGGAAATTTATTTTTTAACGTATTGTTGTGGTAGATAACAGGATCATGCCTAATGGAACCATTATTGACTTTATGATGTAGTTCCATATATTTCCACAATTCACTAATCTTTCGTTCTAAATAAATATCCTTACTACGCCTTACCACACCATTGCTGATGTTGGATACAATCAAGCCATTAATGCGTAACACATTACCACGTAGTAAATGATCTAACTGTTTGTCGCTAAGCTCTATCCCTACATAAAAGTTTTGTTCGACAGGAAACTCGCTATATTTGCTTCCCGCGGATTATAATCGTCATACATGTTCACTCCCTGTTCTTACTCCCCAAACAGTACAGTCCATCCTCTAGGGTCCAGATTCTTGAGCATGTCGGAATAATGCCCTACTGGATTATCTGTGATGTGACCTACATCTACTTTATTGTGTTTTTTCAACAGGTTCCACACGTTCCGAATCTGAACATCTGAATTCTCTGGTTCCATACTGCGTAGCGCCCCATCGTGAGTCGCGTAGTAAATGCGATCACCATAACGTATGCGTTTACCATTAAGTAAATGATCAACCTGGGATTCACTAAGTTCGATGCCAATAGATGAAGAAAAATCTCTCAACAAGACCTCAAGCGGAGAGTAATTGTGTGATTCTACGTGGCCCTGCGCTTTCTTCTTGTTATAGATCTCCTTTGTAATCCTTCTCAGTATAGCCCGGCGCTCTTTTGCGGGTAGTTTACTCACATCAAGCGCTCCCGTTCCTTCACCAGGGGTCATTATCTCGGGTATAGCAACGTCAGTTACCATCTCTTTTTTGAGGATTATTTGGTTTGGGGGACAGTTATTGCCACGAGTCCAAGGGGCGACGGGGTCGCCCTGGGCGGCGCTTTCAGCGCCTGGGTTAGCGGGAGCCTTCTTCACCATCTTCCAGGTATGGACATGCGTGCATATTTTGTTTTCCTTACCGGTGATTGGCGACCAAATGCCATAAATACGAATCCCGTGATCGCCATAGGTTCCTGGTTCGACTGTCGGCTCGTAGGCGGTATGAATGAGGTAATTTTTGCGGGGAACAAGTACACCGCCCTGCTTCATAATGTAAGTGGCAAAACAGCCAACATCAGCAGCAGCAAGCACAGCGTCCAGTTTTGGATCCATAAGTACCGGAGCACCCGGTTTGCTGGTTTTCATTGCACGAGTTGCCTGCGATGCGAACAATCGTAACTCGCGGTACGCCTGGCGGCCTGGAATCCCAAAAAAACGAAATTGTTGAACACGGTGCAACGATGCCCACGCAGTGACGTGCTCAGCGCTATCACATAGTGATTTACCCGTCTCCTTGCTGACGGTGTCACCCAGCCCACGCCCATCGATGTTTTTACTGACGTACTTTGCAATATAACTGGCCGGAGTCCCCTTTCGCGGGTCTATCAGCTTTGACTTGAAACGAGCGCCAGTGTTATTGCCAAGTTCGGCGCGATCTTCTCTGATAGCGAAACGACGCAGCAGCTCTGTGATTGCACGTCGATGTTTTTTGCGCATAAAACACAATAAATGCCAGTGCACAGTGCCATCGTGATGTGGTTCGGCTACGCGGACGCCGTACCAGCGCAGCTCTTTTTTGTGCATTGCCTTACGGAATGCCGCAAACGTATCAACCAGATAGTCGCTGCTTTTCCTAACTGTCGAGTGATCCCATGTAGGGTTAGGCTTCCCGTTCATCAGTGTGGCGTGGTACTTAGACGGACAGGTGATGGTATAGAACATGGCGCAGTCGCCACGCATTTCAGCTATCAATTCCAAGCCTTTAACACAGGCCATCATCTCATTACGGCGGTGCGCTGGATTGCTGGCACTTGCAAGCACCACATCCTCCATGCTGAGCGTATCGCCATCTTCGTTAATCAGATCATGATTGCGGAAAAAATCCATCGCCTTACGGCGTTGTTCCCGCTTCTGCAACAGAATGTCATGGCTGACATAAGGTGATGCGTGCCGATGAACAAGGCACGCAGCCCGAAGCAACTCTTCCCGCCATTCGTTGCGGAGTTGCCACAGCTTACGTTGCCACCAGTCAGCACAACGCATACGGGCAAGCGCGCCCGGTATCAGCTCGTAATTAATCGGGTTGCGGCGATTATGTTTGCTGCGGAGCGCTTCATAACCCGGCGGGATAACATCAAGGCGTGACACTTCGGCCGCCACACGACGATAGAGCTCCAGTATTACGATGGGAGAAGCTAATTCATCGGTCAGCATCTCACCGCAAAGCTGGATAAAAATCATATCAATGTGCGCTGCGACCAGCGTTGAAAGCCGCTTAACCTCCCGCTGATTCAGTTCAGCAAGTCGAAGGAGTTGATCAAGGCTATCCCTGCCAGCCATGGTCTGGAATGACAGCGACGCCTGGTTAGCACGGACCTTGTCAATTCTCACTAATGAGGGAGTAATGACCTCATTCAGATAGGTAGGCAAATGGCGCGGATCTTCTGATTTTTCCAAATACTTAATCCTTGTTTCCAGCGGCTTGCGCAGGAAACCAGGCAAGCTGGCGACGTCATCACGAATCAGGGTAAGAGGATCAACACGATGGAGTTCTGCATGTCGCTTAGCTTTCTCAATCAGAGCATCATTCAATTCGTCATAGTGCCAGGGATCGCAATGTGCAACAGAAAAGAGGTGCTCTTCTGCTGCACGACTCATTGCTTCAGCCTGCTCGCGTTGATCGCTTTTATCCTGCTCATAAAGCGCAATCCAGACGGCCAGCGCAGATGGTTTCTGTGCAGGCACATCAACAGCATAAGGGTTTACTGGCTGCTTTCTGGCATTCCAGCCCCATGCCAGGGATGTGGAGTCAGGCATAACTTACCTTCGAATCTTATTTTGCAAAACCAATGCCTCAACAAGCCGGCGCGCCAAACATTTCGGCATATGCCGCATCGCCCATCACCGCCCCACAGTCCGGGCAACCTCCACCACCAGAACGACCGCAATCGCCACACACGCGAATTACGCCAATCACTTCACCGGCCATATCGCGGGTTTTGGCGCTAACGGAACGTCGAACTCTGAAGGTGTGGAGATTGAAAGCGGAGTAGATCTGGCGTGTTTCTGGTGTGTCGCTATTCGAGATGACCGAGCGAATTCCATGCTGGCGATTAACGTCCAGCAACGCCGTAACCAAAGCGCAGTGATCATCCAGGGTAAATGGCTTGCCGTAAGCGGTAAAATTGGCTGTTTTGCTAGTCGGGATGTACGGCGGATCGCAGTAAATCACGGAGTCCAGGCGGTTCCTTGCAACGTACGGAATGGAAGTACGAAAATCATTACAAAGAAAGAGCGCGTGAGTATCCCGCGCCTTTTCGGCAAATAGGCGCATTTCTGCTTCTGGAAAATAAGGCTCCTTATAGCTGCCAAAGGGGACATTGAAACCGCCATCCCTGTTGGTGCGATAAAGCCCGTTAAAGCAGTGGCGGTTCAGGTATAAAAATGAGGCAGCCCACCGTACAACGTAATCATCTGCACACTCGTCATCCCACGACAGGTGGTTGAACAACTTGCGCTCTTCGTAATAGCTATCTTCGTTATTGCCATTTCTGAATACGTTCCTGGCGATCAGTATCAATCTTTCTGGGTCTTCCCTGAGCGCGAGGAAGAAATTGATCAATGCGCGATTGCTGTCACAAAGCACATAGCGGCGGTATTCCGTATTCATAAAGACTGTGCCACTGCCTACAAAGGGCTCAATCAAGCAATCGGCTTTAGGTAAGTGCTTCAGCAGCTCCGGCAACACGCGGGTTTTACCGCCAGCCCACTTAAGAGGTGACTTAATCATTTGCGGCATTCCTGGTTATAGGTTTCATGGGTCATCAGTCGCCACTGCTTACCACCGTTTTTGCTGAGCAAGCGCCAACGGAGGCCAATGCGGATCACGAGATAGGCGTGTGGCTTGACGCGGGTGTAATTACGCTGTCCACGAGCAAAGCAATTCAGGGCGGCAAGCGCCCTCTTACAAACCGGCAACGGCGCGTTACAAACAACAGACAGATGCGAATGCATGGCAGCCCTCATAGCGATCCAATGTGTGGAGAGGTCAAGCGCTGCCAGATTTCGCAGACTTGCTCCGCTTGATATCGCGCGTCAGTGAGCGTGTAACGAGCCAGGGCGCTTCTCGCATGAGGCGCATAGTCTGTGGCAGCAGCAAGGTCGAGAAGTGAACGAATGCAGCGGTATTTTGTGCCTTCAGGGAAAATGCCTGACACCTCTAAGCGATCCACGGCATAACGAAGTGAAACCAGTTTTTCCGGGGCATCTTTGAACCATACGAATAACGCCGCGTTCCGGGGACAGGTATTGTCGGCGATGAAAGCAGCAAGGCTGCAAAGTGCATCTTCTTCAGCTTCGGTTGCGCTCATTACTTCGGCGCGCCAGTGAGAGTCTTTTTTCATCCAATCGAATGCCGTACTTATGCTGATACGGCCCTTCAAGCTTTCAGATTTACGAATGTCTATCGAAGAATAAAAAGCCTTTCCGATCTGCCCTGTTGAGGGTTCAAAAAACACAGCTTCAATGGCACACAGAGGTGATGACGGTTTCTTACTAACGTTAATCAAATCGATCATTACGTGATTCATGGTCTACTGCCCTCGCTGGTGATTGTTTCGTGGTTGGCTATCCACTGCTCAAGTGCTGAATAAATCTCTTCGGGGGTAAGGCCTTGCTCTTTCAGCAGGCCCATACGGATGCGCAGCAATCCGAGTAAGTGGGCGCGCTCGCCTTTGCGCGCATTGGTGCTGATTCCCATAAACTCTGGATCGCTTATTCCGCCTTCCGGCTTTATTGACGTAACCGACATGCAACCTCCTGAAAAAGGCAAAACGTATCCCCGGCAAAGTAAATGCCGTTATTTTTGATGCGGGTTAATCAATTGTTTTAGCGCGATTTTCTTTTAATCTGCTTGAATATCCTTTCATGCCAGTAATACATGAAATCAATAAAGGTCATTCGCGCGCGATCGTGATTACCGCGAATTGCTTTTTCGAGCCCGTAAATTATTAAATCTTTAGACGGGCTTTTTGAACTAATGGTGATACGAGCACCATTTTTTAGATGTACAGTGAACCCCTGCTCGGCACTTTCCACTGCTTCTCGAATCAGCATTTCCTGTTCCCAAGATGTTTTTTCTTCGGTGAACATGGCGTACTCCGATGATCAGTTAAAGCGAGGGGGCTCCAGCCGCCAGGAGGCTCTAGCTCCCAGTTTCAGGTGTTCCAGGATCTCCGGTGTAACCTCTACGGTTACCTCCTGCGGTTGAACAAACTTCATAGCCTTCTTCAGTTGCTCAGCGTCCAGAGATAGCAGGTCGTATGGTATAGGGATATCACCATCGGTGACGGAAATAATGATGTTGCGGAGTTCTTCAAGAGTGCATTCATCATTCTCGCCTTGAAGCATCGCGAAATGATAGAGGTGGGATACGCCGTGGCGTAAAAGCTGGAGAGAGTAATCATGATTCCATTCCAGAAACTCTTTATTGAAATGGAAGCATTGTAAAAGCGAGTTAATTTTTTCTGCATATTCGAGTTTCATTTTCGCCCCCAGAGATTAAAAAGCAATGAAGTGCTTTTTACTCATGATTCTGTCAATCGTTCGACATGCTTCTGATAAAGCAAAGTCGATGCCGTAATAATGGCCTGTGTGCGTAATTTGATAGCGCTGGCGGCTGTACGGTTTTTTGCGTGGGAGTTTCAGAATAGTAAAACCACAGTAGAGGCTGGTTTTGCTATTGAGCTGTGATACTGATCCGCGGCTACCGTTCTTCATATTTCCTCTCCTGAAACCGGCTATCGACCCGGCTCACCGAGACCAAGCCACATCAACCACCCTTCCCTGATCTCCTTTGGACGACTTTCGTAGGCCAGTTTCATGCCGTTGTTCCAGGCTGGAAGGTAAACCCAGTACTCGCCCGCACGGCCAGAAGTAGACTGGGGATCGGTCATCTCGATTACAGGAAGCTTCCCTTTTTCAATCATGCCCTTCACCGCAGCAGGGGTTTTCCCGATGAGTCTGGCGAACTCCTGATAAGGCACAGCATCCGTGCTACTTACAAGCTGTTTGCTCATCTGTTACATTCTCCTTTAGGGTAATTAATTGCTCTTAATGGGTTTTAATTGCCCGTTAAGAGACTTACTCAAATGAAAATTTATTATCCATACGCGTAATATTTTCCCAAAGAGGTTTTTATGTCAATCCCTATTTCAGAGAAGTTGAAGCTTATCAGGGAGTCAGAACGGCTTAATCGTAGGCAATTCAGCGAGTTAACAGGAGTAATTTACAGCACACTTTCTGGCTATGAGGCTGGTACAAAAAGTGCGAGCCTTGAACCAATCATGAAAATCTTCCAACACCCTAGATTCGTGAAATACACACTGTGGTTTATGACCGATCAGGTTTCGCCTGAAGCCGGTCAAATCGCACCGGCCCTCGCACACTTTGGGCAAGACTTAACAACCTCGCAGCACTCAGACCAAAAGACTGGTTAACAATTAACCAGTCCTACATACATTTCAAATGTCTATTATTGGTCGAAAAGTATTCATCACATAATTGCAACGCGTTGAGGCCGAAAGGCAAACGCACCCATCGGAGGGTTTTCTTATGACTATTAAGAAACTCGATGATGGTCGATATGAAGTGGACATCAGGCCTGCTGGTCGCAATGGAAAGCGTATCCGCAGGAAGTTTGATAAGAAAAGTGAAGCAGTAGCTTTCGAGAAGCATACCCAGTTCAACCACCACACCAAAGAATGGTTATCAAAACCGACGGATAAGCGGCATCTGTCTGAACTGATACAGCTTTGGTGGAATTTGAAAGGCAAGCATGAGGAGCACGGTCGGATAAACCGCAATAAGTTAGACGTGTTTTGCAGGATTACCGACGATCCTTGTGCTTTTCAGATTACGAAAGCGCTGATTAGTCAGTATTACGCGGCAAGAAGAAGTCAGGGCATTAAAGCTTCTACCATTAACCGTGACCTCAACAGCATCAGTGGTATGTTCACAGCGCTAATCGAGGCCGAGTTATTTTCAGGTGAACATCCGATCAGGGGCAGGAAGAAGTTGAAAGAAGAAGTCCCCGAAACTGGATATCTGACAGAGGACGAAATCAAGCACTTGCTCTTTAGACTGGATGGCGACAACAAGAAGATAGCCGTTCTTTGTTTAAGTACAGGTGCTCGTTGGGGTGAAGCGGCTCGACTCAAGGCGGAACACATCATACAGAACCGTGTGACGTTCGTTAAAACCAAGAGTAACAAGCAGCGGACTGTTCCAGTATCAGCGGAAGTGGCAAAACTCATAGCAGATGGTAAGCGAGGGTTGTTATTTGGTAAGGCGTCGTATTCTGACTTCAGGCAGATACTCAGGGAAGTAAAACCTGATCTTCCGACCGGCCAGGCGACGCATGCACTACGCCACAGTTTCGCGACGCACTTTATGATTAATGGGGGAAGCATCATTACGTTACAGAGGATCCTTGGGCATGCTCGAATTGAGCAAACTATGGCCTACGCTCACTTTGCACCGGAATATCTTCAGGACGCGATCTCGCTTAACCCGCTGAGAGGTAGCGCCGATGCGTGAAATGTCCACATAATGTCCACAGATGGGTAATGTGTTATGGCTTTCAACGGTCTTGCGTGCCGCGCAACCCCGCATTGTACCGTTGAAAGCCCCTTGTTCCGGGTGTGTCCAACGCACCCGACGGGGCTTTTTTTCCCACCGCGTGGACAAGTATTCCCCAGACAGATGTGATAAATTTAAAAATATCACTGTTTATTTGACGCTGATGTCCGTTTGCAGCCCAATATGCTGGGGTGACGTTTGGCGTGCTGGAGCTGTATTATTCATGTCAGATTTTATTCTTGCCCGGGTGTCGCAAACCCTCGCTGCGGAACAGTCCCTGGAAACCCTGGTGCGCCAGCTGCTGGAGATGCTGGAGGCGGTGACGCGAATGGAGTCCACCTACCTCACCCGCATTGATACCAACGCCCAGCGGCAGCAGATCATGTTCGCCCACAACAGCAGCGAAATGCAGATCCCGGAAGGATTTTCCGTCCCCTGGGATGAATCCCTCTGCAAACGCGCCCTTGAGGATCAGTGTACGTTTAGCAATGACGTTGCCAACCGCTGGCACTCCTGCATCGCCGCCCAGGAGCTGGGAATCGCTACTTTTTTAAGCATTCCCGTCCGCCTGGCCGACGGCTCTCTGTTCGGCACCCTCTGCGCCACCAGCCGGCAACAACAGCCTTATAACCTCGAAGGCGAACAGGTCATGGGCCTGTTTGCGAAGCTCATTTCCCACTACGTGGAAAAAGACACCCTGGTGCAACAGCTGCAGGCGGCAAACGTCGCGCTGGAGCTGCACTCGTCTACCGATGAGCTCACCCAGCTTCCCAATCGCCGCGCGCTGTTTAAGCAGCTGGCGTTACGCTTTGCCTCCGCCCGCGCCCAGCAGCAGCAGGTCTCGCTTATTTTTATCGATCTCGATGGTTTCAAAGCCATTAACGATCGGTTCGGCCATCCGTGCGGCGACAGCTTTCTGGTGCAGGTCGGCAAACGACTCACCGCTGTCGCGCGCCGGGAAGATATCGTTGGCCGCCTTGGCGGCGATGAGTTTTTGATCGTCGGTAGCGCCCAGCAGCCTGCCGCACAGCAGGCGTATGTCACGTCTCTGCGTCAGGCTCTGTGCGGCGTCTACTTCCTCGGCGAACAGCGTATCGACTATGAGGGCGCTAGCTTCGGGGTGGTCACCTGCGATCCGCAGAGTATCGATGTTGAAGCGGCCTTACGCGCTGCCGATGAGGCGATGTACCAGGATAAGAAGTCCCGCCGCCAGGAGAATTTCATTCATATTGACTAAAGTACCGCGATATCCAGTATCATGCAGGGCATCATTCGTGGGTACAGGGACACAATCATGAAATTGGGTATTCTTTTCCCGGTGGCGATCTTTATCATCGCCGTCGTCTTTCTCGGCTGGTTTTTTGTCGGCGGCTATGCGGCGCCGGGTGGGGCATAATGAAAAAAAGCACCATTATCATGCTGGTCGTCGCCATCGTGGCGGTGGCCGGCACCCAGTTTGGCTGGTGGTGATCGCCGCGGCGATATTGCGGATTTATCCTATCCCATCAATAAGTTAACCCTTTACACTCACGTTATCCGCCGCGGCATTCTCGGCCCCGGGGAATAAGAATAGCGGGAGAAGTAAGGATGAAAAAACCGATCGTGTTACCGTTGATTATTACGCTGTGCACGCTGTTATCGGGATGCATTATTGACGATGGATATCATCCCCATCGCCACCACCACCATCATCACTATCATGACGACGACTAATGCTTCACGCTGTTGATAAGCCGATAAGACAGGGCGAACCGCGGTTCGCCCGTTGACGCTTAATCCTGACGATCGGCGCCGAGGAAAATAAAGCCGAGGGGGATAGCGAAGAGCGCGGTAAAGACAATGCTGTAAACCGTCACCATCGCCCCCTGCAGGAAGAACATGGACGTCGTCCACTCTGAGTACGGCATATTGTACTCGCTCACCACGCCCCCGAAGGTCGCCCGCCCCACTACCGCCAGCGCGATAGCAAACACCACCGCGAGCGACAGACAGTATTTTTTGCAGTTTTTATTGCTGAGGAGTTTTTGCAGAATCATCGGGGCTTCCTTTTTGCTGAGCGATAAACGGCTGTATATGTAACACCAATGCAATAAAAAATGAAGGGTTTTTGTTACAGGGCAGAATAAGAGACGGCGGGCCGGTCAGCGGGTAACCGGCCCGTGGGGATCAGGACTGCAGGGTAGCCAGGCGCGCGGCGAACCCGACGAAAACCAGACCAATCAGGCTGTTGCCAAGTTTAGCCAGCTTCTTGCGGGTTTTGACGTAGCGGGTGACAAACGAGCCGGAGAGGATCAAAAAGCTCATATAGCAGAAGCTAATCACCTCGAGGGTCAGCGCCAGGATAAAGAACGCCACGCCGGGGGTTTTGGCGTTGACATCGATAAACTGCACGAAAAACGACACATAGAACAGAATCGCTTTCGGATTGGTCAGGCTCAGGGTCAGGGAGCGCTTGAGGATCGCGCTCGCCGGCTCCGCGCTGGCGTCGGACTGGCCGTCGCGCTGGGTCAGCACCGCATAGAGCATTTTGCCCCCGAGCCACAGCAGGTAAATTGCCCCGAGGTAGCGCACGACGTTAAACAACACCGGCGTGGTTTTAATCAGCGTCGCCACCCCGGCGAAGGCCAGAAACATCAGCACTGCGTCGCCAATAAAGACGCCCGCCGCCGCCAGATAGCCTTTCTTCACCCCGTGGGCAATACCCGTTTTCAGCACGAAAAACGTATTAGGGCCAGGAACGAGGATGATAAACACCGCCCCGACCAGATAGGTTAAATAATTCAGAACACCAAACTCAGCGAACACTCTGCACTCCTTCGCGCACGACTAAAACATGATCCGGCTCACGTTACCCCAACTGTCGGGATTTTGAAAGCGCAGCCTGTGCGGGAAGGTTAATAGACGGAAGGTTCGCCCAGCGGGCGGGTTTTAAAACGACGGTGTACCCACAGATACTGCTCGGGAGCGCGCAGGATCTCGCGCTCAATAACCTTGTTGATATAGCCGGCGGCGATCTGCTTATCCTCACCCGGATAGTCATTCATCACCTCGCTGATATGCAGGCTATAGCCCCGGCGATCCAGCTTACGTACCATGCTGATGCTCAACATTTTCGCGCCCGATAAGCGGGACAGGACATAGGTGCCGTTGGTGGTCGCCGCCTGCGGGACGGAGAAAAAAGGTGCAAAGACGCTGCCCTTGGGACCGTAATCCTGATCGGGCGCGAACCACACCGCTTCACCGGATTTCAAGGCATGCACCAGACCGGTCAGATTGTTGCGATCGATCATCGCTTTGTTCGAACGCAGGCGACCGCGGGTTTGCACCCACTCCATCAGCGGGCTGTTGTGCGGCCGGTAGGTGGCCATCATTGGCCGACACAGCCCCATCGCGCGGCCGCCCAGCTCCAGCGACATAAAGTGCACGCCGACGACCATTACCCCTTTCCCACCGCTAAGCGCGTGATTAAGGTTGGCGAACCCCTCGACATCAAACCATTTTTTGACCCGCTCGTCGCTCCAGAACCAGGCCATGCCGGTTTCGATAAGCCCCATTCCCAGCGACATAAAGTTTTGATCGATCAGCGTCTCGCGCGCCGCTGGCGACATGTCCGGGAAGCAGAGTTCGATATTACGCCGGGCGATATGTTCGCGGCGTTTAAGAAAGCGACGGGAAAGGCGACCAGCGCTGGTGCCGATAAAATGCAGCAGCGGATAAGGCAGTTGCACGATTAACCAGAGGATGCCGAGCCCGAACCAGGTCAGCCAGTTACGCGGGTGTAAAAGTTGTTTATTAAATACGCAGGCCATGATTTTTCCTGTAAACATTAATTATGTGGTAACGCTTAAGGAAAACAGAATCCATTTATCATCATTAGGCGGTACGTACAGCAAGTTCGACAATACTAATCCGCTGAAATTCCCTCCGGCAAGTAAAAAACAGCAAGCTGACAAAAAAACATAATTGCGGCACATATGTTACTAAATGTAAACTTAAATCTTGAACCACGCTTAATATATTCATCATGCATATCATTTTCACGCTAATCATCAGCGTTACTAACGAAAACAACCGAAAGCTGCCGCAGTGCGGCCCTGGCCGCCGGTGGCAGGCGTCCGCTGAGCCGCGCGATCGGCGGCCTGACCGCGTTGGGATGCATCGTAGTCTGGCAAAGCGAGTATTAAACGCGTCCCACTGCGAAATGCATCTTTTTTAATCCGTCAGCATAAAAAAGATTAAAACGACTTTAAGACAACAATTAAGAATAGACTTATTTAAACCTGCTTTTAAAATAAGCGCGGTGCATTGAAATACTGTGCCCTCCGGACAATAAAAAATATTTCTTTACGCCTCGTGGGAAACACAGGTGGAGTGAATGATGGGCAATGATCCGCCATCGATTTGCATGGAAGCCAGGTCATTGAGAAGAACGCACGGCGAGGGTGTGAACACCGCCCTCGCCGCAGAGGATCAGTAGGTATGGAAATATTGCTGAATCAGCTGCGGATCTTTAGTCTGCGTCAGCGCGGTCATCAGCAGTATACGCGCTTTTGCCGGGTTGAGGGAGTCGGCCACCAGCCCGGGCTGGCTGTCATCCGGCGGTACGACGCCGCTGCCGGTACGGGAGGCTCGCACCACCACGATGCCCGCCTGCTGCGCTTTTTTGATACCGGCGGCACTACGTACCGACACCGACCCCGCCCCGGTTCCGGCGTAGATAATACCGTCGGCATGATGGGCGATCGCCGCATCGTACATATACTCCGGATCGTCCTGGTAACCATAAATAATCACCACCTTCGGCAGAACCTTCAGCTGACGCACATCGAACACCGAGCGCAGCGTGTGAATTTTATCCACCCGCGTCTCGAACTGGGGTTTTCCGCCCACCACGACACCAAGATAGCCCTCCTCGGGCGCCCGGAAGGTATCCAGCGAAGTGGCATTAGTTTTGGTGACAAAGCGCGCCGCGCCGATGCGGTCGTTAAGCACCACCATTACCCCGCGTCCCCGGGCATCAGGATCGGCGGCGACCGTGACCGCTTCCAGCAGGTTCATCGGCCCGTCGGCGCTGATCGCCGTCGCCGGGCGCATCGCCGCGGTAAAGACCACCGGCTTGTTGCTTTTCACCGTCAGATTGAGGAAATACGGGGTTTCATCCAGCGTGTCCGTGCCATGGGTGATCACCACGCCATCGACATCGTCCCGAGCCAATAGCGCATTCACCCGCTTCGAGAGCTGGAGAATAATATCGCTGGTCATATTCTCACTGCCAATATTCGCCACCTGCTCGCCCTCGACGTGAGCGATTTTACTCATTTCCGGCACGGCGTTAATCAGCGTCTGCACCCCAAGCGCCCCGGCTTTATAGCCGGTTGTTTGGGTATTGCTGGCCGCCGAACCAGCAATCGTTCCGCCGGTGGCTAAAATAACAATATGCGGAAGACGCGTCTCGCTAAACGCCAGGCTGCTCATCGTCAATAACGCAATGGCAAGTAATGCTCTAAAATTCATACAGGTCACTCCCTTCATAGACATTAATCAAACTTACGCTTGCTTAATGCAAAGGGCTTGCCAGAATTCATTTCTTTTCTGGGGGGGAAATGGTTAACTATCAGACAATAATAAGGTTCTTAGGACGATATCGCCCAACTCTGGTGCACCACTGGATCTGAAACGGGCAGAGCTATGAACCAAAACATTCTGAGGATTTACCTGTTCAGCAACACACAACACGCATTGCGATCAGATTATCGACACTTCCGTCACCGGCGAGAGCATTTTTGCCCGCCAGGTCACGCGAACGGAGAACAGAGATGCGTATTGCCCTGAAGTCGGCCCTGATGCTGACCACCAGAGTCATCCAGATCATTAACCCTGAACTGCACCGGCATATGCAACGAACGGCCTTAATCGCCCTGACGCTGGCGCAAAGGCTGGAACTGCCTGACGAACGGCAGCAGACCATTTTTTGCGCCGCGCTGCTGCACGATATCGGCGTGCTGGGGGATAAACGCACCATTCATTCGCTGGATGCTATCGATAATATCCACGACCCGCATCAGCGCCAGGGTGTGGCGATGCTGGAGGGATTAGCGACCTTCCAGCCCATCGTTCCCTTTATTCGCGATCACCATTTTAGCCCGAACCACCGGGGCTCCCGCGAACAGCACATTGTCTATTTCGCTGATGCCTTTGAACGGCTGCTGCCGGCCGATAGCCACGTTGCCGCCTGGCCCACGCGGGCGGTGGTGGAACAGTTCGTCGCTTTGCATCGGGAGATCGATCCGCCGCTCTGCGATATCCTGTGCGAGGTTGCTGAAAATGCGAACTTCTGGCAGCACCTTCACCCCGGCCATATTCAGCGGCTGCTGGAGATTATTGGCCCCATCAACACGCGCTATCTGGATATTCACGGTCTGAAGGATGTCTGCCTGCTGATTGCCAAAATCGTCGACACCTACAGCAGCTTTACCGCCACCCATAGCATCATGGTGGGGGAAATCGCCCGCCAGCTTGCCCGCTGGATGCAGCTGCCGGAGCCCACCTGCCAGCAAATACAGATAGCCGGCTATCTACACGATATTGGCAAGGTCTATATCCCACTCTCCATTCTCGAAAAAGAGGGCGAGCTGGATGATGAGGAGCTGAGTCAGGTGCGGGAGCACAGCTACATGACCGGCGAACTTCTCAGCGACTATAGCGAGCTCGGCGACATCATTAACTGGGCCTCGAATCATCATGAAAAAATGGACGGCAGCGGCTACCCTCTGCATCTCGAAAAGGAGCACCTGACCCTCGCCGACCGGATTATCTCCATCGCCGATATTTTCACCGCGCTGACCGAAGATCGCCCTTATCGTAAAGGGATGGCCTGGCAGGAAGCCTTACAGATTATGGAAGCGGATGTTATAAATGGCGCTCTGGATAGCGATGTCTTCCTCGTTTTGCGCCACCATGCGGAAACGCTACACGCCATCATTCTTCAGACCCTTGCCCCTCTGCATAGCGAGCGCCGCCTCTGAAGCGGGCCGCCGTCGTGGCGGGGGCGGAGTTCTATAATCAAAACAGCTTCATCTGCATGCAAGGAAATTCACGGTGAGAATCGCCACCATCACTAACTGGGCTTACGGGATCACCGTTGGCCTGACGCTGGCTTCCGGGAGCGCTATGCTCATGGCCTCCAGCGCCGACCGCGTCGAACGCCAGGCGGTACAGCAGCGCCAGGTCTTTGATACCCTCTCCGACGAGGTGGAAAACGACGCCTGGGCGCTGTCTGACCTCGCCCGGCTGTACGTGATAAAGCCTTCGCCGGAGACGCTTACGCAATATCAGCAGCTGCAGCAGACCGACAAGAGCATAGAGCAGCGGCTGGGCGGCCTGAAAGATAACGGCGCCAGCCGCGAGGAGCTGGCGCTGCTCCAGGATGGCCTGCGGATCGCCAATGAGCTACAGGATGAACAGCAGGCGGCCCTGGCGCATGTCACTCGCGGCGATGCGCCAGCGGCCATCGCGGTGCTGTACGGCACCGCGTACGAGACTGAACTGGAGCGCATGCAGACGCAGATCGATCGCTTCCGCCAGATGCTTGAGCATCGCGCCGCCGTCGCTATCGACCAGGCCACCGAGCGCTCGCGGATCTGGCGTACGCTGTCGGAAATCATGGTCGGCCTGACCGCCCTGATGTTTTTGTTCGTCCTCGGCTTCATTCTCAAACGCCGGGTGCTCTACCCGGTGGTTCGCCTGAGCGACGTGGTCCAGCGTCTCGCCTCCCAGGATTATGCGGTAGAGACGCCGCACTTTACCCAGGTGGATGAGATTGGTGACATGGCTCAGGCGATCCGCATTTTTCGCGAGAACGGCCTGGCCCGTCAGCGGCTGGAGCAGCAGCGCGACGCCGACTGGGCGATCCGCGAGCTGCTGGCGCGTATGACTCAGCGGCTGCAGGGCTGTGAAACCATTGAGGATGTGATTAAGGTGGCGGAGCGGTTTGCGCCGAATATCGCCCCGACGATCCCCGGTAAACTGTATGTTCTGGATACCGACCCCTGGCAGATGCGCTGCGTAGCGCAGTGGCTGTCGCCCGCCGGTGAGACGACGCCCTTTTCTCCCGACGACTGCTGGGCGATACGGCGGGGACTCAGCCATCCGCCGGTGCAGGGCGAGCCCGATATCACCTGCTATCATCTGCCGGAGACGCACGCCGGCCAGTCGCTCTGCGTACCGCTCATCGCCCAGGGCGAAGCCATTGGCCTGCTGACCTTCCAGAACGTCACCGCCAGTGACGCTCCTTCCCGGGCCTATCTCGAGCTGATGGCGGAAGCGTTGGGCCTGGCGCTTGCCAATCAGCGTTTGCGCAGCGCCCTGCTGGAAAAAGCGCTGTTCGATTCCCTGACCGGCCTGCGTAACCGCCATCATCTTGACGAAGCGCTGCATTCGCAGATGGCGCTGGCGGTCCATACCCATACTCCGCTGAGCTGTCTGATGATCGACATCGATCATTTTAAAACCATCAATGATCGCTATGGCCATGAGGCTGGGGATCTGGTGATTAAGAGCGTTGCGACCATTGTGCAGCGCGCGGTGCGCGATATCGGCATGGCTTTCCGCTACGGGGGCGAGGAGTTTTTAGTGCTGCTCCCCGGGATTGACGAAGCCGGGGCGCACCAGTGCGCCAGCGAGATCTACACCCAGGTGCGCAATATGACGCTGCGCGATGGTCTGACCGAGATAGGCCAGGTGGATGTGTCGATTGGCATCGCCAGCTACCCGCAGCACACCCAAAGCGATAGTCTGCTGCGCGCGGCGGATGCCGCGCTGTACCGGGCGAAAGAGCTGGGCCGCTCAAGGATTGTCAGCTTTGGCCGCCTGAAGACCAGCTAACCGGGACTATCGCTCAGCGGTATTAAGCAGCGAGATAACTTTCCTTACCACCGCCGAACGAATATGGCGGTGGTAAACCATGCTCAGCTCACTCTCCGCCAGCCGATCCTGGAGATCGATATACACCACGTTATCAAAGCGTAAGGCCCGCGCCGAGAGCGGAACCAACGCCACTCCCACCCCGGCGGAGACCAGGCTAATCATCGAGGTAACGTCGTTAATCCGCTGCGCCACCTGCGGCGTAAAGCCCGCGACGCGACAGGCATCCATAAAAACCTGCTCCAGTCCGGTGCCCTGCGGATCGTCAAGCGAGATCCAGTTGTCAGTGCGCAATGAGGCCAGATTAAGCGCGCCCACGCCGGCCAGCGGATGCTGTTGATAGAGCGCCAGGCAGAGCTTTTCACGTACAAACGGCCTGACCACCAGCGCGTCCGGCGGCGAGGCCAGCGGCGCGCGGATGATGGCGATATCCAGACGCAGATCCAACAGCGCTTCGTAGAGCATTTGCACATCCCCCTGCACCAGCGACAGCTCAATCCCCGGCCAGTCGGCGCGCAGCCGGCGCAGGAGCCCCGGCAGTTTACTGTCGTACATCGCGCTGGAGACATACCCCAAATGCAGCCTCCCCTGCTTGCCCCGCGCGATGCGCTGGGCGTCCAGCACCGCCTGATCGGCCATTTCCAGCGCCAGCCGCGTCTTGTGTAAAAAGGCCTCGCCCGCGGCGGTCAGAGTCAGACGGCGGTTAGCGCGGGAAAAGAGCACCACGCCCAGGCGCTGCTCAAGCTGCTTAATCTGCTGACTGAGGGCGGGCTGGGCGATATGTAACCGCTCCGCCGCCCGGTGCATATGCAACTCTTCGGCAACGACCACAAAATGGCGTAACGCTCGCAAGGACATGGTCGGACTCCTCCCTACAAATTGATAAGAAAAAGCTTATCAATAAAGCATAAATGATGCAATTGATAACCATTAGCCTGCGAAGCATACTGTGCGCATCGATACGCTAAGGAGAACATCATGACCGCACCGATTCAGGATCTGCGCGACGCCATCGCGCTGCTGCAACAGCATGACAATCAGTATCTCGAAACCGATCATCCGGTTGACCCTAACGCCGAGCTGGCCGGTGTTTATCGCCATATCGGCGCGGGCGGCACCGTGAAGCGCCCCACCCGCATCGGGCCGGCGATGATGTTTAACAATATTAAGGGTTATCCACACTCGCGCATTCTGGTGGGTATGCACGCCAGCCGCCAGCGGGCCGCGCTGATGCTGGGCTGCGAAGCCTCGCAGCTGGCCCTTGAAGTGGGTAAGGCGGTGAAAAAACCGGTCGCGCCGGTGGTCGTCCCGGCCAGCAGCGCCCCCTGCCAGGAACAGATCTTTCTGGCCGACGATCCGGATTTTGATTTGCGCACCCTGCTTCCGGCGCCCACCAACACCCCTATCGACGCCGGCCCCTTCTTCTGCCTGGGCCTGGCGCTGGCCAGCGATCCCGACGACGCCTCGCTGACCGACGTCACCATCCACCGCTTGTGCGTCCAGGGCCGGGATGAGCTGTCGATGTTTCTTGCCGCCGGCCGCCATATCGAAGTGTTTCGCCAGAAGGCCGAGGCCGCAGGCAAACCGCTGCCGATAACCATCAATATGGGTCTCGATCCGGCCATCTATATTGGCGCCTGCTTCGAAGCCCCTACCACGCCGTTCGGCTATAACGAGCTGGGCGTCGCCGGCGCGCTGCGTCAACGTCCGGTGGAGCTGGTTCAGGGCGTCAGCGTCCCGGAGAAAGCCATCGCCCGCGCCGAGATCGTTATCGAAGGTGAGCTGTTGCCTGGCGTGCGCGTCAGAGAGGATCAGCACACCAATAGCGGCCACGCGATGCCGGAATTTCCTGGCTACTGCGGCGGCGCTAATCCGTCGCTGCCGGTAATCAAAGTCAAAGCAGTGACCATGCGAAACAATGCGATTCTGCAGACCCTGGTGGGACCGGGGGAAGAGCATACCACCCTCGCCGGCCTGCCAACGGAAGCCAGTATCTGGAATGCCGTCGAGGCCGCCATTCCGGGCTTTTTACAAAATGTCTACGCCCACACCGCGGGTGGCGGTAAGTTCCTCGGGATCCTGCAGGTGAAAAAACGTCAACCCGCCGATGAAGGCCGGCAGGGGCAGGCCGCGCTGCTGGCGCTGGCGACCTATTCCGAGCTAAAAAATATTATTCTGGTTGATGAAGATGTCGACATCTTTGACAGCGACGATATCCTGTGGGCGATGACCACCCGCATGCAGGGGGACGTCAGCATTACGACAATCCCCGGCATTCGCGGTCACCAGCTGGATCCGTCCCAGACGCCGGAATACAGCCCGTCGATCCGTGGAAATGGCATCAGCTGCAAGACCATTTTTGACTGCACGGTTCCCTGGGCGCTGAAATCGCACTTTGAGCGCGCGCCGTTTGCCGACGTCGATCCGCGCCCGTTTGCACCGGAGTATTTCGCCCGGCTGGAAAAAAACCAGGGTAGCGCAAAATAAGCAATAGCCGCCGGTAAACGGCGGCATTTTTCCATGCCGCGCGATCCTGAGCGGATGGCGCAGGCAGGATTAATTGATCGCAGCGGCGAGATCTTTTTTCACCAGCTCGCGCAGCTCAGAAATCAGCTCCTGGCTTACGTCGAAATGGCGATCGGGGCGTTACGCATGGGGGTATTTACAGGGAATGATCCTTCATAAAAAAGAGAGGCGCTTATCACTGCGCTAATAAAGACTATCTGTAGCAAAGGGGGTATTTAAAACTGGATAATAAAAGAATAGCAGGTAACCGAAACCAGCCCCCGGTCGACTCTCAACCGCAAAGAAAAATATATTCTTCCTTCCAGTAGCGGCCCTGACCTATGATGTCCCCGGCAGAAGTGATTAACCGTTTTTGCTTTTCGGTTTCGATACCCTCAACGATCACATGGCCGGTCAGGGTATGAATAGACTGCAACAGACCGGGCAAAGCGGGGTCGTTTTCTTTATCCCAGAAGTAATCCTTATCCACTTTGACGCAATCGAAGCGGAATCTCTCCAGCAGCGGGAAGGAGGTTCGCCCGCGACCAAAATCATCCAGCCAGACCGGACAAAGCGCCGCCAGCGTGCTTAGCGCCGTCAGCTCGCGGCCGGCGATAAACTCATGAAAATTCTCATTTATCTCCAAAGCAATATGCTTACACGAGCGCAGAAAATCGCAGAGATAGCGGTCCGTCAGAATAAAATGGCTTAATAAATCATCGATATTGAGCGAGATCGGCTTATTATCGACCAGGGAAAAATCAAATACGGAAAGCAACTCGATTTGTCGGGTAAATAGTGCAAGCTTATCGCTTTCGGTAAGCGTGGAGAAAGAAAACGCGGGCGCTGAGGCGTTATTTCGTGCGGGTGCTATAATATCTTTAGTGAGCAATTCCCACGAGTGGCAGCTGCCATCATCGCTAATAGCGGGCTCCAGTACGAAGCGATAGGAGGTATTTTTCGCGTTTTCTTCAACCATTTAAAAAATACCAAAAATAAGAAAGGGTTAAAGCATGTCATATATTTCCCGCCAACAAAAATAGTTTAAAATGATCGATAAGAAACATTCGATAGCTAAAAACTATCAACATATAATTTATTGATCGGTAAAGTGAATTAATATAAATTAGCCACCGCTGTCGCATGCGTTTAGACAACAATTAAAATATTGTTTTAAACCAGCCAGTTACATGACGAGCCGCATCCAGTCGTAGCCACATTACGCTTTTCCCCGGCGGCAAAAAAAAAGCGTGGTGTAATAAAAATCAAAAATACAAGCCGCCAGTTTTCGTCCTTTCGTATGCCAAAAGATGAATAATCTCTGACCCAACGCAACCGCTTGCCGATAATAAAAACGCTGCCCCGGTCAACGAAACGTCATACTTTACCGCTACCTTGCTGGCAGAACAGGCGCAGCGGATAAAGGGCAGTGAAAAGAAAATACATGGTTCCACTGGCGCTAATGCTCCTCATGCTCATCGCCAGCGCATGGCTGGAACCGGCCCCGCGGCCTGTCGCCAGAGGGCTGTGCGTCTGGTTCGACGGGGCAATGGTCAACTGTCTGCAGAGGCAACGGCTGGGCGAAAGGTTGCCGACTCACTCGCTGGCCAGGCGGTAAACGGGCACTCGTCGGGTGGTATTGAACAAATTGTCGCTGACCTCCACCTCCGTCGTGACAATCGCCATGCCGGACCGGCGCAACTGCGCGATGTCCGCCGCCACTCGCTGACTGCCGAACCAGAACAGGGCGTCGAGAGCGGTGACCGGCAGGCCGGCGTTCAGCGCCTGGCGGAGCCGCTCCCGGGCCGGCTTTATCTCCCGGGCAATCTGCTGGTACGGGGCCGCCGTCAGCCCGGTTGCATCGACGCGACGAATGCGGTTTGCCAGGCGGTAATGAAAGGCTTCCGGTACAGCCTGTAAATCCTGTTTCAAACTATAGACGCAGCCGTAACGTTTGCCGTTGAAAACGGCGGCTTTACGGCTAAGCTGCAACGTCTCGCGAACATCGGCGATTAGCTGCGGCGCGCGCACCAGCAGCAGGCGAAAAGGCAGCTCGAAGCTGGTGACATAGTCGACGTTCAGTAACGCAATGCGCAGGCGCTCCTCTGCCCCGGCCCGCAGCTGACGACACTCCAGGTATACTTCGCGCCACTGCTCCCGGAGCCGTGGCGTCTCACCGGCTTCGGTAAACTGGTATTTTTCAATATCGTAATCAATTCTCCCGGCCACCGCGCATTCCTTTCTGAATCAGTCCGCGGGTTATATTATCATCCTCCGACGCCGTCCCCTATGCCCAACGCCGCTGTCGTTGTCGATTATTTACGATAAAGATAACGGGTGATGATCACATCAAGAACAAACAGCAGGAAGATAACGCTGCTTAACCATAATAAGCCTGCGAATAAATCAAGTAATTGCATCGTTGTTCCCTCGCCGTTGGCCCTAAAAAAGACGCTCCATCACCATAAAGTAGTTAACAACCACCTTACCAGCCACAGAATAAAATTATTTAGCACGATGCCATCCCGAGCCCGGACAGATTCATTTTATTGTCATTAATTTGTCATCAAAAAATGTCTATCATCAACCGGCGCCGCAGGGTCGTCTCTGCCGTCATGGTATGGCGGACAACGCGTCGCCACGCGGTTTAACAACACGGAATAACCTCGCCCTGCCTCATTCTTACTGTCATTGCATAATTTTATATCAGGCACGTTTGTCATCCTGCTGAATAATCCGTAAAAGCGCCGTAAGCAATAAAACCCCTGCAGATTGGTTTACCATGGAGAAATAAGATGCCTAGCGAAAAAGCCCGCAGCCTTGACCATTTCTATGAATTACTGGCGACAGGACAACACCCGAAGATTGAGCTCGATTTTGATGTCGCCGCGGACGATTTTTTTAAAATCGCCACCGAGTTTGGCGATATTGGCGCGAGGATCACCCGGGTTAACGAACGATTTATTATTAAGATCAAGCCGCCGAAGGCATAAACACCCGGCCCGAGTCGTTGCAGCAGATCACCGGTTTGTGCGCATCCCTCTCGGTCATCCCTGACCGGACGGCGCGACGCGCCGGCAAATCCTCACCTGCCGGCGCGAATCAGGCTCAGTGATAGCCCTCGCTGCCGGAGACTTTGCCGCGAAAGACGTAGTAGCTCCAGGCGGTATACATCAGGATCACCGGGATAATGAGCAGCGCGCCCGGCAGCATAAATACCTGGCTGGACGGCGGCGCAGCGGCATCCCACAGAGAGATATGCGGTGGGATAATGTTCGGCCAGACGCTGATCCCCAGCCCGCTGAAGCCGAGGAATATCAGGCCCAGCGTCAGGATAAAGGGACGGGCGTGGCTGGCGGGGCGCGCGCTCAGGCGCCAGATCCACAGGCTCAGTGCCAACACCAGAATCGGCACCGGCACGAACCAGAAGAAATTGGGCAGCGTAAACCAGCGTTCCGCCACGTAGCGCCAGCCCAACGGCGTCCAGACGCTGACCACCGCGATCACCGCCATCAGCGCCAGCAGTACCTTGCGGGTCAGCTCGCGCATCCGCTGCTGCAGCGCGCCTTCGCTTTTCATAATCAACCACGTGGTGCCCAGCAGCAGATAGGCCACCACCAGCCCCAGACCGCAGAACAGATTGAAAGGGGTAAGCCAGTCCAGCGTCGAACCGGCGAAGCGGCGGTCAGCCACCGCAAAGCCGTTGATAAACGCGCCGACGACAATCCCCTGGCTGAAGGTCGCCAACAGCGAGCCGCCGGCAAAGGCATAGTCCCAGAAGATGCGATGCGAGGGAACCGCTTTAAAACGAAATTCAAAGGCCACGCCGCGAAAAATCAGGCCGATGAGCATCGCCGTCAGCGGGATAACCAGCGCATCGGTGATCACCGCATAGGCCAGCGGAAAGGCGCCGAACAGCCCTGCCCCGCCGAGCACCAGCCAGGTTTCGTTACCATCCCAGACGGGGGCGACGCTGTTGACCATCACATCGCGCTCTTCGCCATCATGCACCACGCTGAACAGCATCCCAATACCTAAATCGAAACCATCCATCACGATATACATCAGCGTGGCGAAGACAATGATGACAAACCAAATCACCGAGATATCGATGCTCATGATGCGTTCTCCTCATCACGCACCGGCTCAGCCGCTGAGAGCGGACGCGCCGGGGTGCCTGCGGTTTGCGAGGTCAGCTCCGTCACCGGCTGCGGCCCTTTTTTGATAAGCCGGAAAATGTAGTAATACCCCACGCCAAACACGGCGCAGTAAACCACGATAAATACCAGCAGGCTGATGGCCATCTGCAGGGTGCTGTGCAACGACACCGCATCCCGCGTGCGCAGCAACCCGTATATCACCCACGGCTGGCGGCCCATCTCGGTGGTCACCCACCCGGCGACCAGGGCAATAAGACCGGCGGGCCCCATACAGAGCGCAAACCACTGGAAGGGACGCGAGTGGTACAGCCGCCGCCGATAGCGCAGCCAGGCGCTGCAGATCCCTAAGGCGATCATCAACACGCCCATCGCGACCATGATGCGAAACGACCAGAAGACGGCGGGCGAATAGGGTCGGTCCTCTTTCGGGAAGTCTTTCAGGGCCGGCACCTGCTTATGCAGGCTGTGGGTAAGGATCAGGCTACCGAGAGCGGGGATCTCAAGACCATAGCGGGTCCGCTCCTGCTCCATGTCCGGCAGGCCAAACAGCAGCAGCGGCGTGGCCTCGCCGGGGCGATTTTCCCAGTGCCCTTCGATGGCCGCGATCTTCGCCGGCTGATGCTCAAGGGTGTTAAGACCATGCATATCCCCCACCACCGCCTGGATCGGCGCCACCAGCAGCGCCATCCACATCGCCATCGACAGCATTTTGCGGATGGCCGGCGAGTCGTTGCCGCGCAGAAGATGCCACGCGGCAGACGCCCCGACGAACATGGCGCTACTGAGAAACGCGGCTATCGCCATATGGAACAAGCGATACGGAAAAGAGGGGTTAAAGATAATCGCCAGCCAGTCCTGCGGGATGAGATGGCCATTTTCGATGATAAAACCCTGCGGCGTCTGCATCCAGCTATTGGAGGCAAGGATCCAGAAGGTAGAAACCAACGTGCCAAGCGCCACCATGCAGGTGGTAAAAAAATGCAGCGCTGGCGGCACTTTATTCCAGCCAAACAGCATCACCCCGAGGAATCCCGCTTCAAGAAAGAAGGCGGTCAGCACTTCGTACAGCAGCAGCGGGCCGGTAATACTGCCAGCGAACTGGGAAAATCCGCTCCAGTTGGTGCCGAACTGATAGGACATGACTAATCCGGAGACTACGCCCATGCCAAAATTGACGGCAAAAATTTTCAGCCAGAAATTGTAGAGTGAACGCCAGACATTATCCCGGGTTCGCAGCCACATCCCCTCAAGCACCACAAGGTAGCTGGCAAGGCCGATGGTGATGGCCGGAAAGAGGATATGGAAGGATACGGTAAAGGCGAATTGCAATCGGGCCAGATGAAACGCGTCGAATTCAAACATATTCCACACCCATCATTGTGAATCGCCCCGACCGCAGCCGGGGCTCATGCGAACATCACTTAGCTGATGATGAAGTGTTTTGCTTCCCGGCTCCGAGTTCGGCGCCGGTCAAAGGATCGCCCTGCGGGTCAGACTGCGTTCGCTTCAGCATCGCTTTGCACAGCGCTTCCTGCTCTGGCGTCAGGCCGACAGAAGCACTGCCATCTCCGCCGTCTACGCCCGGCTGTGGATCCTTGACATAATCGAAGTGTTTGTCACTGTTCCAGCTGCCGCGTACTTCTCCACCTTCAGACATATTGTAGTAGGTGTTAGCGTACTCGCTAATGGGCGGCAGTTTGCCCGGTGGATAGTTGTTGCGAATCGACTGCAGGGCCTTCTCAAAAGAGAGCTGATGCGCCGCTTCGCGGGTCATCAGGAAGGCCAGCGCGTCTTTCACGCCAGGATCGTCGGTCACGTTGATCAGGCGTTCATAGACGATCTTCGCCCTCGCCTCCGCCGCGACATTCGACCGCAGGTCGGCGGTGGGTTCGCCGATAGTATCAATGTAGGCCGCCGTCCACGGCACGCCCGCCGAGTTGGTCAGCGGGGTACCGCCGCCGTACAGCAGGGATGTAATATGGCTGTCATTGCCGTTGGCGGTGAGCGAACGATAGAGTTCCGCCTCGCTCTCAGTGCCCTCCGCCAGGGCTCCTTTGGCGCCTTTATTCAGCATGCCGACCAAAGTGCCAATGATCTCCAGATGGCTCAACTCCTCTGTCGCGATATCCATCAGCATATCTTTGCGGCCGGGATCGTCATCGCTTAATCCCTGGGTGAAATAACGACACGCGGCGGCCAGCTCGCCCTGAGGGCCGCCAAACTGTTCGAGCAGTAAATTCGCGAGCCCCGGATTCGGTTCAGCAACGCGTACGGTATACTGCAGTTGTTTCACATGACGAAACATGGGCCTGCCTCCTGGGTTATTTTTTCGCTTCTACGCCGTCAGCATCTGAACGCAGGAGAAACTGCTCCGTAGTCTGAGGAATATGTTTAATCAGCCAGTCGGCCATTTCCCGCTCTTCCTCCAGGATGGCTTCAATGGCTGGGATGGAGGCGGTATCGCCCGCTTTTTCAGCGGCCGCCAGCAGAGAGGTATAGCAGGCGATTTCAAACTGCTCGAAAACGTACCCGCTGATCGAGCCTTTGACGATTTCATCGGAAGGAAACATCCCGCCGATGGACTGGCCGAGAGCCGCCATTTTACTCATCGAATCTTTAATCACCGAGCGCGAAATCTCATTGCGGTCGAGGATCTCTTCCAGCACGGTAATTTGCCGTTTGGTCTCGTTAACATGCTGTTCGATTCTGGCACGGAGATCCGGATAATTATCGATACGGCCAGCCATTGATTCCAGCATGGACTCTGCCTGTTTTTCCATGGCATGCGCATCTCGTAGCCAGTCATGGTAATGTTCAACGTGATTCATCGTGATTTCCTCGTGTCAGGGAGAGTTTATTTTTCCGCTTTCTTATTAATATTACCTACCGCCAGATCGGTTAATTTCACATCGGTTTGTTTTTCTTCTTCCAGGGTTTCGGCAAGCAGTTTGGCTGCTTTTTTATAGCCCAACTGCTCTGCCAGGGTGACCAGAGTACCGTAACTGGCAATTTCGTAATGCTCGACCTTTTGCGCAGCGGCAATTAATGCAGCATCACGTACCTCATTTTTTTCCGTGCTCTCAACGACTTCATTAGCTTCTTCGATTAATCCTTCCATGGCCACGCATTTCATGCGTTTGATTTTCAGGTTGGATTCCTGTTCAATAATCTGGTCGATACGTTCGATCTGGCCCTGGGTTTCTTCAAGATGAGCATTGAACGCCGCGCTGAGTTTTTCACTGGACGCCGCTCTGGCTAGTTTAGCCAGCCCGCGGGTTAATTGTTTCTCTGCGCTGTAGGTATCTGAGAGCAGGTGAATAAATACATCTTCAATGCTTTTCATATTCATAGAAATACCTTCTGGAGTCAGAAAATAACTGCGAGTCTGTGACAGACTCGCAGGAGATACTTTCACTTCAGGGTGCAAGGAAAAGGATAATCAGGAATTATCGGACTTGCGGCCACCGCCGTGGCTATTCTGTCCGCCTTTTTTACCCGCTTCGGACGCACGCTGCGGATCATTTTTAAAGTTCCCGCCGCTGTGCTGACCACCTTTACGACCTGCTTCAGAAGCTTTTTCACGGTCTTCAGCAAAATTACCGGAACCACCACGATGCTCTGCCATATTTCACCTCATGTATATCGGTTATGTCAGTACGATACGAAAATATTCCGTATCACTCGTCGTTCGATATTTAAATCTAGCGGGTAATGCTGGTTAGTCAAATTATTATTCCGTTTTTTCGACACCTTTTAGCAGGAATTCGGAATAATTCTACAAGACACCTCAAAAATAACCAGACGGCACCTTGACGCTAACTCACTGTGTTCAGGGAAATAATGTATGCAGATCACCTCTGCGGCAAAGAATTATCTATACCGGAGGATTACTACCGTTGGGTTATATAACGAAGCGGCAGCATTGTCCTTTGCCAGACGGAAATTAAGAATTTTCCCTGATTTTACGGATAAAAAAAAGCCGCTGGGGAAGCGGCTAGCAAACAAAATGGAGCGAATATCATGCCCGATTAATACTGGCACACATAAGGGCAATAGGCAAATAACTCGAACGGACCAGCCGGGAAATAAGCGAAGCGTGGAATATATTCAGCTCCTGGAATATCACGCAGTTCCATTATTAGTACTCTACGCTTTATTTTTTACGATGATTTATCGGTGACGATAGCAGCCGTTCACCAGGCCGAAGAACCGCATGCTGTCAACCTTTCTCTCGAGGAGAATATTCTATGAAAGCACTCACTTATCACGGCCCGCATCATGTCAGCGTCGACACCATGCCTGACCCGGCTCTTGAGGCAGCGGACGATATTATTCTGCGCGTCACCGCGACAGCGATTTGCGGTTCCGATCTGCATCTGTACCGCGGAAAGATCCCCGGCACGCACCATGGTGATATTTTCGGCCATGAATTTATGGGGGAAGTGGTGGAAGCCGGTTCCGAGGTCACCGCGGTCCGCAAAGGCGACCGGGTGGTTATCCCGTTTGTCATCGCCTGCGGAGACTGCTTCTTTTGTCGCTTGCAGCAGTATGCCGCCTGCGAAAGCACCAATAGCGGCCAGGGAGCGACGCTCAATCGAAAAGGCATTTCGCCACCGGCGGCGCTGTTTGGCTATAGCGATTTGTACGGCGGGATCCCGGGCGGCCAGGCGGAATATGTACGGGTCCCCAAAGCCAATACCGGACCGTTTAAAGTGCCAGACACCTTACCCGATGAAAAGGTGCTGTTTCTGTCAGATATTCTGCCCACCGCCTGGCAGGCGGTTAAAAACGCCGAGGTCAAACCCGGCAGTAGCGTGGCTATTTTTGGCGCCGGCCCGGTAGGCCTGCTCTGCGCCTCCTGCGCCAGGCTCAATGGCGCAGAACAGATATTTATCATCGATCATAACGATTACCGACTCGATTTCGCGCAACAACGCTATGGCGCGATCCCGATAAACTTTGACCACCATGACGATCCTGCGCAGTGGATTATCGATAACACGCCGGGCCATCGCGGCGTCGACGCGGTGATCGACGCCGTGGGCTTCGAGGCGAAAGGTAGCCTTACGGAAACCGTCCTCAGCACCCTGAAAATCGAGGGGAGCAGCGGAAAAGCCCTGCGCCAGTGCATCGCCGCCGTGCGCCGCGGCGGCATCGTCAGCGTACCCGGGGTTTACGCCGGTTTCATCCACGGCTTTATGTTTGGCGATGCCTTTGATAAAGGACTGACCTTCAGGATGGGACAAACCCACGTCCACGCCTGGCTGCCGGATCTGCTGGCGCTTATTGAGCAAGGGCTGCTTACCCCGGAGGAGATTGTCACTCACCATATGCCGCTGGAGGAGGCCGCGCGCGGCTATCAGATCTTTGAGAAACGTGAAGAGGCGTGCCGCAAAGTGATCCTCGTACCGGGAATGCAGCCCGGGAAGGCGACCCTCTGAGAAGGCGATTACCGCGCAAGGAAATTCTCGGCGGACCGATCGCGGCATGATATAAACATAGCGTGCTTTGGCCCGCCGTCGCTGATATAGCCGTTCACCAGAGGAGAAGTTGATGCTCGAGTTACGTCCGAATTGCGAATGCTGTGATAAAGATCTGCCGCCAGACTCACCCGAGGCGTTTATCTGTTCATTCGAGTGCACCTTTTGCCGGGACTGCATGACGACGCGACTGAACGGACATTGCCCGAACTGCGGCGGCGAACTGGTGCGGCGCCCTGTGCGTCCCGAAGAGGCGCTGCGGCGCCACCCCGCCTCCACCCTGCGCCGCCATGCACAGTAGGCGAGACGCAGGTCTCCCGGCTAAGGTAAAAATCCACGCCCGAGGAGAGCGCGGAGCCTGAAGGCGTGACCGGTGGCAGACAACGTGCTCTTTCGATTATCGCCCGGCGGCGCTTCGCTAGTCCGGGCGAGCGTTTCCGGGTTCATATTCTGCATGTCAGTAAAACGGCTTTCCCGCCCGTACTGCCCGTCGGCGATCGCTTTCATCGATAGCCGCAGCCGTCAGGGTTTATCCCCCCACATCGCGATTTCACTAAAACTCAGCCAGCCCTGTGCGCTCAGGCTGCCGTATCGCATGGCTGGCGTTCTTTTTTATTCACCATCGCAAAAACGCTTGGGAGCATTTCCGTTGCAATCGTTGATCTCCTGCCAGGCATATTTCGCTGCACACCGAAGCTTCCTGCTCTGACCGTCAGTAGACTGCCGGGAAATTCACCACGGAGCAGACTTATGATTGCGGTACTTTTTGAGGCCGACGCCTTACCACAAGCACAGGAAAGATATCTTCAGCTGGCGGCCGGGCTGACGCCTTTGCTTTCAGACACGCCGGGGTTTATTGCCATTGAGCGCTTTCAGAGCCTGAGTACGCCCGGCAAAATCCTCTCGCTATCCTGGTGGGAAGATGAAGCCTCGGTGGCCAACTGGCAGCAAAATGAGCGGCATCTGGCTGCCCAGCGCGAAGGCAAAGCATCGATTTTTTCATATTACAGAATACGCGTAGCCCGCGTGTTCCGGGATTACGCATCGGATCGGGGAGCACAGTCAGATGTATGACATTCACGTGATTCTCAGCAACTCGCCGGGCTCGCTTGGCGCAATGGGTATGGCGCTGGGTAACAACGGCGTGGGGCTCGAAGGCGGTGGCGTATTCACCACGCCTGATGCCGGACATGCGCATTTTCTGGTGGAAGACGGTGAGAAAGCCCGCAGGGTGCTGACCGAGGCCGGCTTTACGGTCAGCAATGTATGCCGTCCTCTGATACGAAAGTTACCTCAGGAACGTCCTGGGGAACTGGGAGACATCGCGGACACCCTGGCCCATAATGGTATTAATATTCTGGTACAGTACAGCGACCACCGTAACCGGCTCATTCTCCTTACCGATGATGACGCCCGGGCAGCGGAAGTGACCAAAAAATGGGCCATACTTTCTGAATGAATCTCCTGAAACCGCAGCAAGACAGTGAGCCAGAGGAGGCGCTGGAAACAGCTATGGCGATGGTGGCCTCCGCCCTCTCTGACTCGTCAAGGGTCAGTATTCTCTGCGCGCTGATGGACGGGCGCGCATGGACGGCAACCGAACTCAGTACGGTCGCCGAGGTGTCCGCCTCCACCACCAGCGGCCATCTTGCCCGGCTGCTCAGCAACGGACTGGTGGTGTGTCTCGCGCAGGGGCGCCACCGCTATTACCGCCTGGCGGGCTCGCATATTGCCGGGCTGCTGGAAAACCTGATGGGCGTCTCTATGCAAGCGCATAAGACGCTTCTCCCCAGCACGCCGGTTAATCTTCGCTACGCCCGGACCTGCTACGATCATCTGGCGGGCGAGCTGGCGGTCAATATTTATGAATTTATGCTGAGGGAAAAATGGCTGGCGGCAGATGGCCTGGCCCTGACGTCAGCCGGTAAAACCCAGCTTGAACGCCTTGGCGCAGTACTGAACGCCCGCCCACGGCGTAAGCCTTGCTGCCCCTGTCTCGACTGGAGCGAAAGACGTTTTCATCTGGGAGGCGACGCCGGCTCGGCGCTAATGACGCTGTTCCTGCAAAAAGGATGGATAACGCGCGCGCCGGGATATCGGGAAGTACAAGTGACGGATAGCGGCAGAGCGGCGCTGTCCCGGCTGTTTAATCTGAAAGTGAGCGGATAGCCTGAGTTTAGGCTACAGCACATTTTCGCCGAACGGCACCGGTTTAAGCCGGTCGGGCCATCAGTATGACGCCTGGCGTGCAATCCGTTTTCATGCGAGCTCTTACGGCAAATGGATCTCTCCCTGTCATGAGGTATATAGCTTTGTTGAACGTTGCGCTGCGGGACATTCGCCATCGCCTAATGCTTCAAGCGTCCGGCAGAATAATTGCCTGAAGGCGAAAAAAAACGGGAGCCCATCGGCTCCCGCTTTTACTTAATCCACCAACGGGATTACATATTCGCGATAATCGCGTCGCCAAACTCTGAGCATTTCAGCAGCTTAGCGCCTTCCATCAGACGTTCGAAGTCATAGGTTACGGTCTTGGCGGCGATAGCGCCTTCCATGCCTTTGACAATCAGGTCTGCGGCTTCGAACCACTGCATGTGGCGCAGCAGTATTTAAACATAAATAACATTACCATTTGATTTTTATTAAAAAAACCATCACTTCCACTAAATTCGAACGTTTCGAGCCTGCCTTCTATTTGATTGATATCTAGTAAGATTTTTTGAGTTTTGATAACCTCTAAAGAATAAGTTACACAAAGCTAGGATCGGCAAAAAGATTTCTCATTTTTCTAATTACCTATAGTAACGTTTGTAAAACATTTCACTTGAAATTATATCAAAATCATAAAAAATAACATCCGCTGAACGGTCATTTGTGCTCAAACAGTAAATGACTGACTCATTATTAACGCCAAAATCAATTTCTAACTATTGAACACATATATGTACCTACAGATGAAGATATATTCACACCACCATCCACATAGTCCCATTGTGTAATAAGAGCACCATCTAAACCATAGATTGTTATGGTTCCTACACCTTCTTCGCAGGATTGACGCCCTATATACAATTTATATACCGTAGCTTGTTTTGTTTCTAACATAAGTAACTGTGATATGGCCATTATATTATTTTTGATGATTTTCAAACTGCCGTTTTTAATGTAGATGTCTCCTTGATCACTCGTTCCAACCAAACTCCAACCATTTATAACTTGTGGCATGTGATCTGCATGAGCAGGGTGAAGCATCATCAAATTGAGGAGAAAAACTCCTATTGCTACAATTTTTTTCATGTCCTGAACCTATTTTAGATACTCTTTTAAAAAAACACGCAATTAACTCTTAACAATCAGTGGTTACTGTTACTGTAGTTTCATCTAGAAACTCCTCTACCCTACCTAAGTTGGGGGTTGATAAATTGCAACCGTTACGTTTTGTATGTGCGCTCATTTTCAATATGAATCTTACCTTAAAAGCACGCTTTCAAGCCAATATTTTTACTACTCAGTTAGTCTTATCAAGACGAATAAAGTTTAACAACAAAAATAAGGTTGATTTACAATAAAAACCCACGAAAACAAAAACCGATAGATTATAACTACGATAATATTAAATCCCCATAACCTGTTCTTAAGTAAAAATAAAACAATTTTATAACATTTTCATCCAAGATCGAATAATTCAAGCCACCAATAATAAAAACATATTAATCTTTATTAACCTCCATACAATACCCGTTTTTCCCATTGCGTTTAACATTATAAAGCATTTCATCTGCATCTTTAAGCCATTCAATGATTGACGCCTTATTTTTAGCACATGAGATACCGATGCTTACGGTACATGAGAAATCTTTATGGGACGGTAATGAGAGGTTATTTATTTGTTTCTGTATTAAATTAACTTGAGTTAAAACCAACTCATCATTACTGTTATTAACAATAACTGCTAACTCATCACCACCAAACCTTGCCGGGATATCATTTTCTCCTGAGCACTCGCGTAGTATCGTTGAAATACGAGATAACACTGCATCACCAACTTCATGACCGTAAGTATCATTAATCTTTTTAAAATTATCCACATCAATGAGAAGAATATATGACAATATCTTTTTTTTACGTGTGGTGCGGAAAGCACTTTCCATCTTCTGTTCAAAACAACGACGGTTAGGAAGATCTAAACCAGGATCCATCAGAGCCTGCTTTTCCAGCAACTCCCTTCTTTTTCTCAATTTTATAGATAAATGTCTCGAAACCACACTCAATACTATGGGATAACAGGTTGCTAACGGTAAAGAAAGCAAAACCGTTCGGGTACTAAATTCTATCGTGTATCTGAAATCATTTGCTAACCAAACTATCAGGAAACTAGTCAGCATCCACGTTAATGCTGGTTTTAAAATTTTCCATCCCCCAGCAGCATAGCGATCAGCTATTTGAACGGAAACTATGAATAATGATGGAATTGGGCTAACTTGCATTAAGCCTATCCAGATACCAGCCCAGAATGAATCGAGTATCATATTCTTTTTTTCTGTATTCAACATATCCTTCGACATCATGCTTGCTAGATAAGCAACTGATGGCCAGATTAGTGCATTCAGAATTAACAGGGCAATCGTTATTTTTTTATGTGATTGTTCTTGGAGGACCGAATATATAGGAATAAAGCAGAGAACAACTCCTAACTGACGTAAAAAATACACTCGCTTAATGAACGATGCATTTCTATCAGATATGTATTTTTCATCCGGGAAATTTTTTAGCATAGAAAGCCTATTATAAATAACCAGGAGCCGGCATCACGTTAACCCGCTAAATAATGTGATAAAACCGCTCTGCATTCTAAATGCTATAACACGGATGTGAAAAATACAAGATTACACTTCAATTAATAACAAACACATCAGTATCAGCATTTGCCCCCCTTTATATTTTGAACCTATCTGGTCGATTCCTGTCTGACGCAAGCTAATACTTAAGCATTATCTCCTGAACTGTAGAAACTCAACAGAATTTAACACTATTACATCATTAATTTTGGTAGGTTATTAAAAAACAACATAACATCTGACCAGTAATACTTTACTTGAACTTATTAATCGTTTTCTGCAAATTATTCTGTGATGTACACAGCAATTAATGTCGTTCAGTTACCCCCGGCAAGTGCCTCCGGGGGCTTTTTTATGCTCCTCATCGTTCTAGTGCGTCAACTCGATTAATCAAATCCTGCGCCACCGTAACCAGGTCAGCAATGATTGCCGTGTAATCCACATTCATCACCTTGAATTTTTCGCCATCAATCTCCTGCTCGATGCCGAGGAAAGTATACAGATCATCAGCTTTTTCAGCCTGCTGAGCGATAAAACCACGCCTCCGGCGCGTTTCGCCTTTCATATTGAACTCGCATACTCCCAGCGCGTTAATGCGCCTGGAGGCGCCTTCCCGAGATTCCGTAAAATCCTCTTTAAGCCGCACGTCTGAGCCGGTGGTCAGGACGTCCCCTTTGCCAGTGGAAATGGTGCCGCCAGCGCGGAAGATCCATGCATCAGTTCGGCCATAACCATCGAGATAGACAACCGCCCTGTGCTCCGAACCCACGGACTCCTCAACATAATAGTTTGCTACCGCACCACGGGCATCGCCAAAGCCGCCACGCCCTTGAATCATCGACTGGAACGGTGCGCCGGTGATCAGTTGTCCATTCACTGGATTGCTCGGGGCAACGCTTCTCGCCATGAGTGCTCCCCAGGCGTATAGATGCTTTTTACACATAAAGGCCCCTTCGAGAGTCAGCTCACCTGCTACGTTCTCGATAAGCCGTGTTGTGTAATCGGCGGTACTATCGTTGAAATGAAAGTCGATGTATGGCGTACTCATCGATAGCTCAATGGCCTGCGTCAACACTTTACCCTTCGACGTGTTATCGATATTGCCGCCGGCAGACAGCGCGCCAGGCAGTGTCGTTTGGTTGTTGGCATCAATAACGAGGATGTCATCAAAGGTGTCTGCCGGTGATACTGTGGTCGCTCTTGAACGCTGAACCCTGAACGGTGTTCCCGAGCCAACGGCAATCGTCCCGCCTTGCCCCTGTTTTTTGAGCAGAGCCAGATCTGAATTCTTACCGAGAATAAAACCGGCATTATCGCTGGTTATAACCTGCGAGCCGTCGAGTTTGTTTCCTCCGGTGAGTTTTGCCAGCGCGTTAAGATCCGATGCTTTCGCCATCCCGGCTATCGCCGGCACGGTCACCTGCTTTCCTGTGATCGGGTCAGTCAGGGTAATATTGCCGCTGCCGGTCAGGGCCATCGACCAGCCCTCGACTACACTACGCCAGAATGCAAACACGCTGGCCAGCTGGTTAGCAAACGACGAGGTGCTGGCGGTTTCAGCGGTAATAATGCCGTAACTGGCACCGGAAAATGCGGTGGTGATATTCCTGGTCAGCGTCAGTTGCGTGTCGCTGTCCACGGATTTGATCGCATACAGGTCAGCACTACCGCTGCGGTAGACCACCAGAATCGACCCGGGCAGTATCCCCAGCGCCACCTGTGACCATTTTGTTGTCGCACCTGTCACCCGTGCCTGCGACGCTGCACCCGTGACGGTGCCGACTTCATACATCGCCATAATAAAGTTGCTCCTGGATGGTTTTCCCTGGAAAAAGAAAAGGCCCCTTTCGGGGCCTCTGTTAGCTAAATGAACTGCTGTCCGTCCGAAATGCGGTTGCGGTGATGTTCTCGACTGTGCAGGTGTAATCAATCGCGGCAGTACGACCTGACGCTCTGATAAAGAAGCCGACATTGTTGTAGTCAGCATCCAGGCGCGCGGCAAACCGCAATTCAAAGGCCGTGGTGCCGCCTGTGATATTACCGGCATCGACGAAGATACGGCGGGTTACCTCCTGCCCACCAATGTTGAACGTAATATCAGAGGTATACCCCAGGCCACTGCCCGTCCCATAGGTCTGGCACACCAGGGTGCAGGCCAGAACCACTGTCATGCTATACCCCCTGTTCTGATACGCACCGTTCCGCTGTACCGTCTGGTTGCGGCGGAAAGTCAGGCTGTCGTAACTTTTGGCCACCGCAATGTCACCAATGAACGAATCCGCCTGGACAGTGCCACGGAACACGCCGCTATTCGCTTCAACCCTGCCACGGACGATCACGTTATTAAACTGCGAAGAGCCATCCTTAGCGATACGCCAGCCGCGTGACCCGTCAACAAAGTCATTCGAGCGGATCTCGTTGCCGATCTTCGCGTTCGTGATGGAACCGTCCGCGATTTTGGTTGAGGTCAGGGAACTGTTTTTGATACGTGCCGTATCGATATACAGTTCATTGCCTTCGGCAACCATCACCGGAACAGCCGTCGCATTATTACGGTTAAACAGCGAGAAGCGGTCGGCATAAAGGATAATGTCGCTCGTTTCACCATTGCTGCCCAGCGTAATCCCCGCGCCAACCTTCTTCCCGTTAACCGTCTCAACCTTCATCGACCACAGAGAACTCACCGTACCATTCACAGCGGCCACGGTTTTGGCGGTATTCTGAACGGAAGCACTGAGATCCCCGACACTGGATGTCAGGGTCGTCTGCTGCGTTGCCAGCGCCTCCAGTGCCGTTGCATGCGTCTGCTGGGTACTGGTGATACTGGCCACCGATTTAATCGTGTTGTCCAGCGTCGTCTGGTTTTTGATGTTGGCGGCCGCCTGCGCGTCAATCTGCGACTGAAGCGAGGTATTCAGACTGGCCTGTGTGTTCTGGCTGTCGCTCAGCGTCTTCGCCATGTTATCGACGCGGGAGTTGGCATTATCCACTTTCGTGGCCAGTGCCGCCTGCTGCTGCGCCTGGGCGGTGATTTTCCCTTCGGCATCCGTTACGCGAGCCGTCAGACCGCTTACGGCACTCGCCGTCGCGTCAGAGGCATCCTGTGCCGCTTTCGCATCGGTAACATCCGTGATAACCAGATCGTCGATATACAGCGAATAACCGGGGGTGCCGCTGCCGGAGGCGCCACGGGTGGAGATCCAGACCACCGCGCGTGTTCTACCACCCCCGTTGTTACTGGCAATACCCGTAAATTTCACCCACTTATCACGCGCACCAAGAGCGGCTTCGCTGACAGTGACCGCCGACTGCCAGGAGTTTTGACCGGCAGCATTCAGTGAGTTGATACCGACCAGCGTTGTCCACCCGGAGGAGGGTTTCTGATCCGCCGGCATCATGGCCCAGAACTCAAACCGGAACTTCGCATCCTCACGGACTGACTGCCAGCTCCCAAGCTGTTTATCGCTGTTGCCGTTATTGTTCGCTCCCCGGCTCACCTGCAGGCTCTTTTTGCCGGTGAATTTCTGCGACTCCACCACAACGGCGGTGCCGCCCCCGCCCAGCACATGACCATCTCCGTAGCTTTCGAACGTACCGTCAACCCACGGATTAGCTCCCTGAGTGCGGATGGTATTGATGGTGCTGGTCAGCGACGTGATGCTCTGCGACTGGCTGGTGATGGTGTTTTCCACCTGGCTTACGCGACCGGTCAGTGAACTCACCGCGGACGTGTCGGCCTTTTTACTCACCGTATCGTTTGTCGACCTGAGGCTGTTCTCCAGCGCCGTTACCGAGGAACTCAGGGAGTCAATATTACCCCCCTGGGCCTTCACTGTGTTCTGGAGCGTGGTAATTGCCGACGCGTTCGCATCAGCCTTCATCATCACACCGCCGGCGGCGCCCAGTCCCATCATTACCCCGTTCACAAACTCGACTGAGGTCGAAATGTGGGCAGTGGCGTCACCACCGGTTGGCGCACGCAGTTCCAGACCATCGCCCGGCCTCATGCCTTTGCGGCCAAGGAGAATATAGGCACCACGATACGGCAGGGAGTTGACGACTTCGGATGTACCACCAAGAGATTCCAGAGCAGACAATATCTTACCTCGGTTGCCAGATGGCTCATCGAATGTCAGGACGCAAACGTAAGTGCCACTGGCCAACGCCTCGATATCAGCCGACATCGTGGCACCATTATTCGCGCTGCCAAAGACATCGTATGTTTTGGATGTCGCAATCACCGTTGATCCGTTGCTGTGTTTTGCAAAAGTGACCAGTGCCCAGCTGCGACCAGGGGTAAACAGGTTTTTGCCGCTTTCATCAAAAACCCCAGGAGTTACGCTGTTGCCATTCCCCCGTGCAGTGACAGTAAACACAGTGCGACGGTTCATCGAGGCCTGCAGGCTGGTAATGCTACTGTTCGCCGCGGTTAAATCGCCCCCCTGAGATGTCACCGTGTTCCGGAGATCCTGCAATGCAGAAGCATCAGCCTTCCTGGCAATGTTGTTCTGAGCTGTCGATAACCTGTTTTCCAACGATGTGGTGCGATTTCCGATAGAGCTAATGGAAGTGCCTTGCTGATTCACTTTCGTTGTCAGCGAATCCACAGCCGACGCACTGGCGCTATCAGACGGAGACTCGTTCCAGTCGGAAACAACGTTACCTACCTCAAACTTCGGACTGTTGATGTACACCGTCTGGTCTTTGGAGGTATTGCTCTCGATACGGCACAGAATCAGGCGCTTGGTGCCCGTGGTAGGTGTCTGTTTCCACTTAACCCAATAGCGGGCCCATGAAGTGGTCAGCGTGAACTGCGCACGACCATCAGTGTTGTTACCTTTCGCACCCTGGCTGGTCTCGATAGACGTTGTGGTGTTCGGATTGTAGAAGAACGCCGTCATCGTCTGGCCGGCAACACCGCCTTTCGCATAGAAGCTGTAAACGTACTCACCTGCATCGACAGGCGACTCAAGCGTGATTTCGCGCAGATCCTTGTAACCGGAGCCGGCTTTTACCGTTGCACCAATTACCGCGTTACCACGATACGTCTCGCTGGTAACGTTCGACCAGCCGGTCATATCGCCGGAGTTCTTGATCAGGTTTGTTCCACCGACAGAAATAGAATCAACCTTGTTGTTCAGATTCGTGACAGACGAACTCGTTGAGTTAATGTCTTTTTCGGTCTGGGTAACACGGTTGGTCAGTGCCGTCAGAGCATTAGCGTCTGCTTTATTGCTGACGTTGTTATTAGTCGTCGCCAGGTCATTTGTCAGTTTAGTGATGCTGTTACCCTGACTGGTGATCTGGTCGCCCTGTTGGGATACGGTCGAGTTCAGTGTCGAAATCGCATTAGCGTTAGCATCTGCTGTACTTTGCGCATTGTAGGCATCAGTCACTTCGGTAATGACCAGGTCATCAATGAGGAATGAGTTACCCGCCTTAACGCTGCTAACGTTAGGAATAGAAATCCTAACCATTGCCTGCTTAATACCGCTCTTCGTTGATTTCAGGTAACCAGAAACCTTCGTCCATTGAGTTGAAGAGAGATCCTTTGCCGCTTTGGTAACTGCCGGCCACTGCCAGGAGTTGTCCTGATACTGGAGCGATAAGCCGACGGAAATCTGCACGTTCTCGGCCATAGCGGTACTCTTGGCATCCAGCTTAACCCAGCATTCCATATAGAAGACTGCGTTATCGCGAACCTGGAATCCGCTGAAAATGTGGGTATCAGTGTTGTCAGTTGCATTGGCATTGTAGTCATTCGGACGCGTCACACGAATGCATTTATTGCCGCCATGCGAGTCGTCAGTGGTCACGATGGCACGGTTATTCGCCAGATTGTGGCCAACCGCGTAGCTTTCAAAAGTGCCATCAGGAAGCAGATTAGCGCCGCGTTTGGATTGCTGGCTCAGAGAGCTGCTGAGCGACGTAATGTTGCTGTTCGCCGCCGTCAGACCGGACTCCGTCTTCTCCACTCGTCCGGTTAGCGAGTTCATCGCCGTCTGATCCGCTTTGCTGGCCACGTTCGCGTCTGTCTGCGTCAGCGCATTCCGGAGTTGGGTGATGCTCTGCGAATTGCTGACCACCTCGTTGCCAATCTGGCTGACATTCGAGCTGAGTACGCCGGCTGCGTTTGCCAGCGCGGAAAACCCGAGACCGGAGTACATCTCAGCAACCTTGTCTGACAGCTTCAGGCCCAGGTTGATATACGCCTGGCCGGTCCACTGATTCACCAGAAACTCAACGGTGTTCCAGCCGGCTTTCAGTTCAAAACTGACGGTATTCCAGCTGGCGTTACCCCAGGCGACCTGAACCCCATTCACAAATATGGCGCCGGTATCATCAAAAACCCTGGCGCCGGGCGCCAGTGTGATGGTGGTATCTGCGGCCACTTTCACCTGGCAGGAATACAGCGCGATCAGATAGCTGCCGGCGGACGTAAAGTCCAGTTTGGCCGCGTCGGCCTCCTCATCCACGACCACGGGCGCCACGGCGCGAATATCGCTGAATGACGGGACTGTCCCGGCGTTAGCCAGCTGCACAGGATAGATCCGACGGGACCAGCTATTCGGCTGGCCATTGACCAGCTGATTCGACAGACTGGTGATGCTGTCAGTATTGCTGCGAATATTCTGGCCGTTTTGCTCTACCTGCTGTGTTAACGCGGTGACCGCGCTCGCCTCCGCTTTCTTCGCCAGCGCGGCATTTGTCGTGTTCAGGCTGTTCTGCAGGCTGGTCAGAGCCCCACTTTGCGTGGTCAAATCCCTGCCATGCTGTTCAACGGTGTTCTGCAGGCTCTGCAGCGCCGTTGCATCAGCCTTCTTCGCCACATTGCTGTTAGTCGTATTCAGGCTGTTCTGCAGGCTGGTCAGGCTGTCTCCCTGCGATTTCAGGCTGCCTTCGGTAGCCGTCACGCGGGTCGTCAGATTCGTCAGCGCGCTGGCATCGGCCTTGCCGCTGATATCCTTACCCAGTTGCGTCACATCCGACTGCAGTTTCGTGATCGCGCTGCCCTGAGACGTAATATTCTTCCCGTTCTGCGTGACTGACGCGGACAAACTGGAAAGCGCCTGCGCATTCGCATCGGCGGCATCGAGCGCCGCTTTCGCATCGGTCACGTCAGTGATGATCAGATCATCAATCAGGAAGGCGTCACCCAGGCGAACTTTTGGTGTATTCGGGATGGAGATCCTCACCATTGCCTGTTTCAGCGCGGTTCGGTTGTTGGTCAGATAGCCACTGACTTTTGTCCAGTTGTCCACCGACAACTCGGAGACTTTCACGTTCAGGCCAGGCCACGACCAGCCATTGGCAGAATCCTGGAAGGAAAATCCGAGCACCATATAAACGGTCGGATCGGCGGTCGAGCCAGCCGGCAACTTAACCCACGCCTCCACGTAATAGACCGCGTTATCGCGAACCTGCATGCCCGAAAAGATATGGGTATCGTTATTATCCGTCGCGTTCGGGTTGTACTCCGTACTGCGCGTAACACGCAGGCTTTTGGTCCCGCTGTGCGCAGCTTCACTGGTGATAACAGCGCGGGCATTACTGAGAACATCGCCGACGGCATAGGATTCAAAACTGCCGTCCGGCAGTACATTGGCTCCCCGTGTTGCCTGTTGCTTCAGCGATGTATTCAGCCTGGTCAGGCTGTCGGCCTGGCTACGGATATCCTTTTCAGTCTGGGTAACCCGGTTGGTCAGTGAACTGACCGCCGACGCATCAGCCTTCTTCGCCACATCGCCTTTGACCCCTTCCAGCGCGTTATTCAGCGCCGTGATGGATTGCCCCTGTGATGTCAGGGTGTTCCCCTGGTTCGTCACCGTCCCTGTCAGAGACGAAACAGCATCGCTGGTCGCCTTGATGTTGGTTTCATCGGTGATATCAAAAACCCGGACGGAATCGAGCCAGATTTCACCGTTTGTCGGATGAGAATAAAGTTTGAAGTTCTGCCCGTCCGCGCCGGCAGCCGTCAATCCGGTTTCCCAGGTGATGGTTTGCCAGTCAGTGGTCAGCGTGACCGTTTTATCCTCATACGTACTGTCCGTCTGGCCGATTTTGTTCTGGCGACGGATCAGCAGACTCATCGCGCCGGAAACACCTTTGGCCTTCACCACCACGCGGTACTTGCGCTGGCCATTCAGCGGCACCGGCTTGTTGTTGTTGGAGAAGATCCCCGGACTGGTGTTAGTCGTCCGGTTCAGCCGGACCCCCGCTTTCCCGTCCCCGAAATCGCCAAAAGTCACACCGGCTGGATACTGAATATCCCAGGCAGTGCTGCCCTGCAGAAAATCAAAGTTCGGGATCAGGTTGTCGCCGGCGTTGCGGGTGGCCGTCAGCACATTCGCCAGATTTGTCAGCTGCTGGCTCTGTGTGGTCAGTTTCCCTTCCGCCTCTGTCACCCGGTTATCGACCGAAGTCAGTGCCGTTGCATCGGCCTTCTTCGACACATTGCTGTTGGTCGTGTTCAGGCTGTTCTGCAGGTTCGTCAGCTGCTGGCTTTGCGAGGTGATAGCCCCTTCCGCTGTGCTGACCCGGCTCGTCAGTCCGGTAACGGCGCCGGCGGTGGCATCGATGTCCACCCGGTCGGTAACGTCAGTGACGTAAAAATCATCGAAGTAGCGGCTGCCACTAATCAGATAGTTGCTCAGCGTCACCGGCAGGCTGGCTGTCTCCGTCGCTTTCCAGCGACCGGAAACCAGGGTCCAGTTTGTCCCCACCGTGCCGCTGTTGTACGGACGCTCAAAGACCGGCTGGCCGGCAGAGTTACCGATCCGCAACTTGTTGTTCCCCGCGCCATTATCCGTCGTCGCTCCGGGTTCCTTGACCCACACCCCGATTTCATAGGTTCGCCCCTGAACAAACGGGATGTATTGCCCCGGAGACACGCTCCCCGGATCAACCTTCAGCGCCCGCGTCCCGCTGTGAGGAGCGGAAACCTCCACCACACTGGTCGCGGTTGACCGCCCGGTATAACCATCCAGCCCGCGTTCAAATGAGGGATTCACGACCAGGTTACCCGGTATCTGACCGCTGGCATCGATATCTGCCGCAACTTGCGAGAGACTGTTCGACAGATTCGTCAGCGAATTGCTCTGGCTCTCCAGCGTTTTACCCTGCTGCGTCACTTTCGTGTCGAGCGTGGCCAGCGCAGTCGCATCGGCTTTCTGTGCCAGCGCTTTATCGGTATTCGCCAGATTTCCGGTCAGTTTCGTGATGGCGCTGTTCGCAGCAGTCAGATCGTTGCCCAGCTGTGTGACGGTATTGGTCAAATCCTGCACCGCTGTCGCATCAGCCTTTTTGGCCACTGCGGCATTGGTGGTGGCCAGCCCGTTTTCCAGCTGGGTTGTCCGGTTGCCGGTCGAGGTCAGCAGATTACCCTGTTGCGTCACGGTGGTGGTCAGCGAGTCAACCGCCGCCGCCGTGGCATCCGCAGTATCCTGAACCTTTTGCGCCGCTGTCACATTTCGCATATGCCAGTCCGTAACGAACCATACGGTGCCATACGGGCTGTTCTGCGAGATCTGCAGGAACGGGCGGATATACCCCCTGTCTACCATCGCCTGCGTGACCTTGAAGCGCCAGGTGGTTCTCTGCCAGGTCGCGGAAGGTGATTTTCCGCCCCCCGCCATGAGTGGCGCACCGGTGCTCGTATCTGGCCGAACGGCGGTGCCAACATACAGATTAAAATTCGCCGTGCCGGCGCCGCAGGCAACCAGTGCGCTGATCTCAATCACATCGTTAAGCGTGGCCGGGAACGCGGCAAAGTTAGGATGGTGATCCCGGCTGGCAATTCTGGCCGCATAACCATACGGGCAGCCAGGAGGGACCTCCTCAGCCGTCGTGGATACGACGCTAAACCCCATCTGGTCGTAAGCCGGGTCAAATGTCGGGTTGGGAATTAAATCTCCGCCTGATGCGTTTCCGGCCCGTACAGCGGATTTCAGCGAGGTAATGTTGGCGTTAGCAGCCGTCAGCCCGGATTCCGTCTTCTCCACTCGTCCGGTTAGCGAGTTCATCGCCGTCTGATCCGCTTTGCTGGCCACGTTCGCGTCTGTCTGCGTCAGCGCATTCCGGAGTTGGGTGATGCTCTGCGAATTGCTGACCACCTCGTTGCCAATCTGGCTGACATTCGAGCTGAGTACGCCGGCTGCGTTTGCCAGCGCGGAAAACCCGAGACCGGAGTACATCTCAGCAACCTTGTCTGACAGCTTCAGGCCCAGGTTGATATACGCCTGGCCGGTCCACTGATTCACCAGAAACTCAACGGTGTTCCAGCCGGCTTTCAGTTCAAAACTGACGGTATTCCAGCTGGCGTTACCCCAGGCGACCTGAACCCCATTCACAAATATGGCGCCGGTATCATCAAAAACCCTGGCGCCGGGCGCCAGTGTGATGGTGGTATCTGCGGCCACTTTCACCTGGCAGGAATACAGCGCGATCAGATAGCTGCCGGCGGACGTAAAGTCCAGTTTGGCCGCGTCGGCCACCTCATCCACGACCGTTGGTGCCACAGCGCGAACATCGCTGAATGACGGGACTGTCCCGGCGTTAGCCAGCTGCACCGGATAGAGTCGACGGGACCAGCGATTCGGCTGGCCATTGACCAGTTGATTCGACAGGCTGGTGATGCTGTCAGTATTGCTGCGAATATCCCGTCCGTTTTGCTCTACCTGCTGCGTTAAGGCAGTGACCGCAGCCGCTTCGGCTTTCTTCGCCAGCGCGGCATTTGTCGTGCCCAAATCGCTCGTCAGTTTCGTGATGGACTGACCCTGGCTGGTTATCCTGTCGCCCTGCTGGGTAACAACAGACTGCAGCCCGCTCAGTGCCTCATTCGTACCAGCCAGGCCCGTTTCCGTCTGGCCAACCCGGTTAGTGAGCGATGTTAACGCGGCGCCCTGAGATGTCAGCGTGGCGCCCTGTTGCTCAACTTTCTGCGTCAGGGACGTCAGCGCGGCCGCATCGGCTTTTTTCCCGAGGCTGATTTCCAGGCCACCGATACGGCTCGCCTGCGCGCTCTGCTCTGTCGTCAGAGAACTCAGTTCACCAGAAACAGCAGCTTTGTTGTCGTTAAACTGCGTCTGCAGGGACTCTCTGGCCTTAACTTCCGCCGAGATGGCGGTAACGCGCGCGGTTTTTTCCTGGTACAGCAGCCCGGAGGTGACTTTCTCCAGATCGCTCCCATCATAGGAGCCACGCATCTGCGCCGCCAGCGTGCTGCGTGCCTGTGCTTCGGCGGTCAGCGCGTTACTCAGCGTACTGCGCACATCCTGCAGAGCCGCCGTACTGGCGCCGGGTGCTGGCCGGCCAACGGCGATCCAGTCGAATTCGATAAAGTTGCTGGCATCCTGCTGGTTCGTCAGGTCCAGGCGAATACGATCAATGTTCCCTGTCCACGGAATATCACGCACCGTCAGGGTTGCCACCCCATCGGCATATTCCGGCTCAGCAACAATGTATCGCTTCGTGTTATTGAAGTTTTCGCCGGCAGACACCCAGCGGATCTCACCCGCCCAGACGGGTTTGCCGGTTTTACGAAAGCGCAGCATGATGAAACGGTACGCCGCACCATCGACAGCCAGCCCACCAGGAGAGGTAATGTACGGATCGGTGGCGCTGTCCGCCGGGCGTAACCAGCCATCCTGTGACACACCCGGTACGCCGGCGCTGCCGGTCCAGCCCTCGGTCGTCTGATTGTTGAAATGCCAGATAACCTGCGAATCGAACTGGATATTAGCGCCGGCAGCGAGGCTGGACATTTCCCGCGCCAGATTTTCATCGGCGGTCTTCATCACCTGAGTCAGGCTCTCGATACTCGCCTCAATCCCCTGCGTTGCCGCCAGCAGTTCATCAGCGGCCTGTGACGCCTTCGCGTTAACATCGGCGATACGATCCGCGGTCTCCTGCTTCACCGCATTGGTCAGCGTGGTGTTGACCTGAGACAGCGACTGCTTCAGGCCATTTTCGGCAGTCTTTATCTGCGCATTCAATGCGGCATCGCCGTCGGCCAGCGTTTTGCTGACCCTGGCAATCTCCAGGTCGATGGTGGCGTTGATTTCTGCAGCCGTATCAGTGACTGACTGTCTGACCTGGGTGATGCTGTCGGTCAGCGACTTGTTCACAGTTGCGATCTGCTTGTTCGCATCTGCGACGGCGGATTTTGCCTCCTGAACGCCTTTGTTTGCCTGAGCCAGACCAGAATCGAGAGCTTCATTGACCGAGGTGATCTCATCCGTGATAGTTTTATTCACGGCGGAGATCTTCTCGTCAACATCAGCAGTGATGTTTTTCGCCGATGCATCAATATCCTGGCTGACCTGCTTCGCCTGGTCTTCAGCTTCCTTACGCAGAGCTTCAGCGGTTTGCTCCAGTTCCTGCTGCGTATTGCGGATACCTTCCTGCGTTTCGCTAATGGTGCGCTGCGTTTCCTCCCAGGCAGCCGTATCCTTGATCGCATCAGTCAGGTTTTCGTAGTAGTCATCAAAGTTATCGCTGGCCATCCCCTGGACCCAGCCGGTCCACGGGCTTTCATTGCCAAGACGATCCACAAGGCGCGCCCGATACCAGAATTCTGCGCCCATACTGAGGCCCATCTGCTGATAGCTTTTCCCCGGATAGGCCACGTCTGATAACGGCATCGGTGCACTGCCGTCCTGATTTTTGCTGTACTGCAGTTCCGTGCGCAGCGTATCCCCGGAGCCGGTCGGGAACTCCCAGCTAACCTGGACCCCATGAACCAGTGAACGGGTTGCAAGCGCCAGCGGTGCCAGCGGCTCTCCGACCTTGCCGGTCAAGGTTTTCTCTTCGGAATACGCCCACCCGCTCGAAATCTCCACCGCATTGATCGCGCGGACGCGAACCAGGTAACGACCAGCATAGATGCCGCTGACCTCAAACGAGGTGGTCGAGCTGCGCGGTACATTAATCCAGTTCCCGTCGTTACGGCGCCACTGCGCCTCGTAGGCAATAGCACCGCTGACCGCTGACCAGTTAACCTGCATCGTTTCGACACTGATCCCCTGATTCACGACCGAGCGGGATGTGATGACAATATCGTCAGGAGGTGACTGGTTGCCCGTCGGCAATACGCTAACCGGGCGCTGGTCGATAATAGCGCCGGTATCGATGCGGGCGAATTTATCCGGGTCATGTGCCACGCCGGTGATCGTGAGGGTGGCATCGCTGTTCTCTTTTACCCCTGTAACCCGGTACTGCTGCAGGAAGAGATCATCGGATTCAATGGCCCAGACGCATTCCCGTTCTGGTGTCTCACTGTACGCCGTTGTGACCGTAATCTGCCGGCGTCCGTTAACAGCCTGAATGGTCCGGCTCTGTGAGATTCCGGATGGCAGGTTTAGCTGGAGACGGTCGCCAGGTTTGGCATCCACATCACGATCCAGCGTAATCACCCGGCCATTCACCGCACTGATTCGCCCGCCGTTGACCCGTCCGGCCAGCAACTCATCCGCCAGGGCAATGATATAACCGGGTTGAGGAATGCGACCGTCCAGCCCCACATCAAACTCAACGACCCGGTCTTTGTTGTTGGTCAGTATGCCCCACAGCCCCTTACGGTGGGCTTCGCTCTGGCGCGTACAGCCAATCGCGGTCATTTCGAGCTGGTTAAAACTGTAGCGGGAAACCAGTTCCGGGATAAACGCCGGCTCCATTGCATCAGCATAAGCATTATCCGGATCAGACCAGGAAATCAGGGCGTTGGTGTACCGAACCTGGCTGCTGCTGCTCGAATAACGGGGTTTGCCGACAATATTGGCGCGCGTATAGGTAAAATCGACATCACGCGGCATATCAGCCTGCACAACAATCTGCTCACCGTTCCAGCAGGTCATGCCCCGGAAAATGGCGGCAAAGTCTCGCAGCACGGTGTAAGCATCGTTGCGTTCCTGGACATAGACGTTACAGGTATAGCGCGGCTCCATGCCGTCACCACCACGCCCGTCAGGAACCAGCTGATCGCAGTACTGTGCAATCTGGTACAGCGTCCATTTCGAAATATTGGCGCTGCTCAGACGATTACCGAGACCAAAACGGTCAGCTGTAACAATGTCGTAATAGATCCAGGCCGGGTTATCCGTCCAGGCCCATTTAAACCCGCCGGTCCAGACCCCGGTATATTCACGAGTTTCCGGATTGTAGTTATCCGGCACACGAATCACGCGCCCACGCGGCTCACAGGAAATTTGCGGAATGCTGCCATTCAACTGGCTGGCGTCGAGCTCGATATAAAGCAACGCGGTGTTGGGATAACGCAGTTTGGCATCAATCACTTCGGTGTAGCTCTGCAGCGTCATCACGTCGCCGACTTTGACACTGTTCGCATCCGGAGTGATTTTACGCAGGCGTAGCGTCCAGGTACTGCCGGCCTGGGGCAGATCAATACGATGGCTCCGCTCATAGCCGGAGGTGGCTTTACCCGTGACAGCGGTTTCCAGTACCGTCTGCCAGGCGCCGCCATCGGTCTGCAGGTCAATCGCATACTCGACGGTATTGCCCACCACGTCGCCGTCATCTTCCTGTTTCATCAGGGACGGCCATTTCAGGCGGACGCGAACGGCGGATAGCTGGGTATTGGTAAAGGTATGGGTCCAGGCTGTCTTGCTGGAAACTTCCGTTCCTACACTTATTTCATTTTCAGTACCGGGAATACCCTGAATATACGTCTGAGCCTGCGTACCGGGGCGAAACTCCCAGTACACGCCACTGAAGTTTTGCGAACCATCAGCATTTTCAAGCGGGGTACCATCGCGATAAATATTCTTCCCAGTTAAACCACCTGCAAATTCCCCCTCACCTAATGCGATCAGAATTTTGGCTTTCGCAGCGGACTGTAAATCATTCGGCTGTTCCGTCGGTGTACGCGGTTTTGAGTCGCCACCCTTGCGCCCTTTAATTATGTTATTTGCCATATTACGCCCATAAAAAAAGCCACCGCAAGGTGGCCTGAATTGGATGGTTTACTGAATAAAACTTATTGCTGGTCTTCTACGTAAATACCGGCAGATATAATGGCGCCGCCAATTCGGCGTTTGCCATAAAGCAAAGGGACTGGGTATCCCTGAGAGGCAGTGTTCGTCACGCCCCCAAAGGCGTAGGACGCTTTATTGTCAGCGGATTCTTTTCGGGCCAGGCCTGCTGGCTGTGGAGAAAGCATCTGAACGACACCGCCGAGCATCATCGCAGCCCCCATTTTATAACCAAATGCTGACACGGGGTTGCCAGGAACAAAGTAAGAGCCGACAGCAGAGGCAACAATAATAACTGCTCCAAGAATTGTTTGAAGCAGTCCCGCCTTTTTACTACCAATTAAAACAGGAACAATTCGGATAACTTCACCACCAACAGGGAATCCTAAATCATCCTTGCCAATATTTTTCTTTCCTTTGAAAACAGCAAAGGTCAACCCTTTTTCTTTGCTGTTATTCATGAAATGTTCAAATCCAGGGATGGTGGCAGCCAGCGCTATTCCTGCTTCTTGGACTGTTGAAATCAACCGATGATGAACCTTCCCGAAAGTTTTGCCAAGAATTCCAGAAAGCTCAATTCTTGTCATTATTTCCTGCATAATAGCTCCAGTTGGTGGGAAACGAGTTAATTAATAGTGGTTGGCCTTATATCCAAATCGCCATTAGCATCTGTAAAGACTCTTGCTGCTTTTTTCTCTCCAGCTTTAATATTGAAAAATCGTTCTTGCCTCTCTCGGTTTAAACTGCAAAGTCCTTTTCCTTCAAGATTAGCACCGACAGCCCACTTTCCTTCTGATAAATAAAATGTCGCTTTTTCTTTCGGATCCAGTTTCGCTACTCGTTCACCATTCAAATAAACTGTTGCATAGCATCCTGCCCCCACGAATCCTGAATCACGAACGATTGTCAGGCTACCGTTATTACCATCGTTTTCTTGATATTTAAAAATATGCTCTTTTGAGGCGGAAATAGCTTGGCTGGGAGGTACAACTGTTGTCGAACAACCTGTTACTGTGACAATTGCCAATGCTAGAGCTATTTTTTTCATTTCAGTGTCCCTTGGATTTATAGTTAAAATTCCACAAGAGATTAACACAGAGAATGGTATCGGACGATTTTCATCGTCCTGTCTAACCAGTATCCACCATACGGCACGCGCTTGCTGAGATGGCCATACAGGTGATGCAGCAGCATATTCCCTTCCAGCAGAATCCCGGCGTGGTTCCACTTATCCGCCTGCACCTGCATGATCACCATATCACCCGGTTGCGGTGGACCATCAAACTCACGGAACCCGCATTCATACCAGCAGTCCTGATAAAAATTGTCCGGATACTCCTTTTCCCACCACGGATAATCGACGCGGTAATCGTGCAGCTCGATGCCGTGGGTTTGCCGAAAATAGCTCATCACCAGGCCCCAGCAATCGTAGTGGCCCAGCACGAATGGTCGCTCGAGGAGCGGCAACTCACCACGCGGGTGGATGGTACGGAGATCGCCTTCTGGCCAGCTGATAATATGCCAGGGGAGAAGGGTCGCGTCGCATTGCGCTTTATCCAGTTCGCTCGGCTGGGTGGTGGCATCAGGATGGCTGTGAACAATACCGGTGATCGTTCCCCATTCCTCAACCTCTGCATAATCCTCCGGCGCCAGCACAAAATTATCTTTCGACTCTGTGGCCAGGTTCCGGCAGGGGAAATAACGCTCCGCTCGGCCCCTCTGGGCGACGAGGCCGCAGGCCTCGCGCGGATATTCTGCGGCCGCATGTTCCTGGATGGCCTTAATCGTTTTCTGACGCATATCAGCTCCTGATTAATGAAGTGCCGGGGAACCCGCCAAACGGCAGTTCGCTATTCTCACCATGACGTAATTTGCAGGCCGTGAGCGTTCCGTTGCAGACATCCTGCGACGGGTCATCAACTGGCTGATTGTTCCTGTCAAAATACCGGGTGCCGGCATAGTCGCACCCGTTACCGCTGCGGTACTGATTGCGGATACACCAGGTGCAAATCGCATGCAGCTGGCGAGTGGGGATCATCATCCCCTGCAGGGCAAACGGGCTGGAGAGAGTAAATTCCACCTTCTCATCGTCTTCATAATGCTTTACGTCGATGAAGAAAAGGCGCCGTTTCTCCTGCGTCGGATCAGCTGAGGCATTCCCGTCCGGAAAGTTCTTCGCATCGAGATACTGTTTTTGCGTGTCGTGGATGACAACCCGCGCCAGAGCCAGATCGTCGTAATGAAGACAGAGCGCGGATATCTTTCCGTCGATGTTCCCTACCCGCAGCGTTGGCTGCGCGTCGCTGCCCGTGGTGGATGACTCGATCCCTTCGATTTCACATGGCCAGGCTTTATACTCCCGCCCCTGCCACCAGATGCTTTTCGCCGGCAGCTTATCCAGGTCGCCGCCAGCGGCGAGGATTTCGGCTGAAGTATGGGGAACGTTATAGCCGTGGAAATACAAAACCTCATCCAGGCCAAACGCCTGGCCATCGATCTCCAGGAGACGAACCTCATCGCCTGGCTCTAACTTCTGATAATTCGCGTTAAGGCTCATGGTTTAAATGCCTGAATAAAAGTGGCTGAAAGTGAGTAATTTCCGCCGCCGAGAGGCACCGGTTTATATTGTTCGCAGCGGAAAAGCCCCACCTCTTCCAGAGGAGGGGTCCACTGAAACGCGCGGGTGCCTGCATGACGGTCGAAGAACTGCTTAATCGGACGGATATAGTCCTCCGTACCGACAAAACTCAGCTCCCAGTCCTGTGATCGGGTGTTAATACCATCGCCGGATACCTGCGTATACCCGTCACCGAACTGCGCCTTCCGGACACGAAAGTTAACGGTCTGCTGGGGATTAACCCGCGGACTCCAGGTGAATATCTCAATAGCCATTAGCGTTGCCCTTTAACTGCATTCCAGACCATCCCGCCAGGGCGCATATCCTGCGCCATCAGCTCCCTGTATTTTTTCTCCACAAACGAGCCGATCTGCTGGCCAAACTGCTCAAAACCAGACGGCGCCTGCGTTGAGGTGTTTCCGCCTTCAATCGTGATATAGACTTTTGGCCCTTCCGACACGCCGGCGTTCTGACCACCACCGACAGCGCGTACACCCAGCGAACCATCGCCGGCACGCGTCAGTGGCATGATGGCCTCCGGCCCGGCCTCGCCAAATACGCCGGCCCCTTTTGCGAAAGCGAAGAACTGCGGAGAGTCGTAGACCTGGTTGCTGTATGCGCTCAGCGACGGCGAGTCGTAAACGCCGCCTTTGGCGTTGAACTGGAAGTTACTGGCGGCATTCTGGATCGCCGTCCCCGAGCCTGCGCCCGCAGCGCCCGTGACAACGCTGGTCCCGACGCCCACCACGCCCATAATGGTTTGCATGACGGAACTGGTGACCAGCGCCTGAGCGGCCATATCAACGAGGTTTTTTATGATCGACTGCGTGAGCGAGGAAAACAGGTCAGCTATGTTCTCCTTAAAGCTTCTCGTCCGCGTCAGCATGCTCGTCAGGAAGTTGCTTGAGCGCTCATGGGCCGTTTCAAATAACCCGACGGCCAGGCTCTGGAATTCTCCCTGTGATCGGTATAACTCCAGTGACGTCTGATACTGCGCATCGGCGGATTCTTTCGTCGCCTTCTGCATCAGCATTCCGTACTGTTCTTTGCTGATCGCGCTGCCCTGGTAGTACGCCTGCAGCAATGCCTGCCGCTGCGCAAGCTGATTGCGCAGCGAGACCAGTGGATCAACTTCGCCGGCGATATCCAGTGCCGGCGCAGCGATTTCATCGGCATGCGCCTGCAGCAGCTCTTTCGCGGTATCTCTGGCCAGCGTTATTCGTGCGGCCTGGTACTCTTTTTCATCAAGAAGGCGGGCTTTGAAAAGCTCAGCCAGGTCCCGGCTGGCTTCCTGCTCTTTTCGCAGAGTTTCCTGGGCGGGGGAATACTGCGCTGCCAGATCCAGTCGCTGTTTCTGGTAATTCTCTGCGTTCATTAACAGCGCGCGCTGCAGGTCAGCATCACTGGCGCCATTTTTCTTCGCCGCTTCCTGCAGCTCCCTGTTACTGTCCTTTTCCTGCAGGTTAATTCTGGCCAGGCTGGACGCATGGGCTTCTTCAATTTGCTGCCGCAGCGTTTTGAACTGGTCGACCTTGGACTTACTGCCTTTCCCCGTGCCGGTACCGCCATCGCCGCCCCAGGGATTTCCATCTCCGGTCTCTTTGGGGGGCGTGCTTAACGCCCCTTTCAGATCGTCCGTAAGGGAGGTTATTTTTCCCGATAAACCCAGCTGAGCCAGTGTTTTTGCATCACTGACACGCTTAATGTTTTCCTCGGTTTTGCGGAGTCCCTCGTTAACGCTATCGAGATCCGCCCGTGCACGCGCCTGGCCTTTTGTTACCCCTTCCAGCTGGCCGAAGGGGTCAAACCCTTTCAGGCTGTCGATACGACTGTCGGCATCCTGAATCTCTTTCATCAGCTGGTTACGCTGCACGACCTGGTTTTCGTACTGATCCTCCAGGTCGAACTGCTTCACATTTAGCTGGTTAAGCGAGAGGCGCATCAGCGCTTCACCGGTTTCGACTACGGCATCTTTTAAATCAATGGCTGACTGCCTGGCCTCCTTTGCTTTCTCATGAAAGTAAAGGAGGCCCGAACCGGCCAGCATCGCGGCGCCGAACGGACCACCGATTAAATTTAATGCACCTCTTGCCAGCCCCACCGCAACGGAGGCCGCGCGGGCTGATATCGACAATTGCCGGTTTGCCGCCGCCAGTTTCAGTTTCGCCTGGCTGGCCAGATTGGTTTGTTCAGTTTCCTGTCGGATGAGGCGGGTAAACTCATCCTGGTAACTGATATTCATCCCGTACTGTTTAGCCGTCCGCTCCATCTGCCGGTAGTGGCCAAACTCAGCGTCGTTCTGTTTCAGGATGGCAGCTGTCGAATCCAGAGTTTTGCGGGCAATATCCGCATCAGCCTGCGCCCGCGCTTTTACCGCCGCCTGGCTTTCCCGCCAGGCCGCGATATTCTCCCGCAGCCCTGCAGTCAGTTTCGTGGATAACACGGGGATCAGGCTGTAAAGCGCCACGCTGGAGACGGTGTTGAAATTGTCTGCCAGGCTGTTCAGTGCCTCCGTGGCAACCTGAATCCCGCTGCGGAGTGGCCCGTTACTGCTCTGGCCGATCTTAATGACCATCCCTTCAAACGCACTGCTCAGCCCCAGCAAATCGCCGTTCAGGTTGTTAACCCTGATGGATGCCTGCTCATGCGCCGTTTTGGTACCGGTCAGGGAAGCGGTCAGTTCATCAAGCTTTGAACGGTTCTGGACCAGGATAGACGCCGCATTCAGGTTCTCCACGCCAAACAGTTTTACGGCCTGGGCCGTGGAGAGATTTTTCCCGGAAAGATTGGTCAGCGCCTGGCTGAGACCAACCACGGATGGCTTGAGGCTCTTGTCTGTGCCCTTTTCCAGGTTCAGGATGACGTTACGCAGCGCCGTGCCGGCTTCACCGCCTTTAATTTCACGCTCTGCCAGCACCTGAATCGCGGCATTCAGCTGCTCAAAACCAACGCCGGCCTGTGCGGCTGCGACGCCACCATTTTTAATGGCAGCCGCCGTATCAACAATCTCCGACGACCCGTACTTCGCGCCGGCGGCCAGCACGTTGATATAACGATCCGCTTCCTGCGCGCTCGCCCCGTACTGGTTTAAGGAGAGCGCCAGCGTTCTGGTCGCATCGGGCAGCGTTGTGCCGGCGGCCTGCGCCAGGATAAGCGCGCTGTTCGTAGCCTTCTGCAGTCCATCGGACGTTTTTAAAAGCTCCGGTTTAGCCGACGCCATCAGCTTTAACGCTTCGGCGGCCTGGCTGGCGCTGTACTCTGTCGTGCGCCCCATTTCCTGCGCAGCCAGATCCAGCGCTTTCATTTCAGCTGCAGTCGCACCGGTGATGGCCTGCAGGTCTGATAATGCCTGTCCATATTGTCTGGACGTGGTGATGATCGTGCCGATGGAAAGGCCGGCTCCTGCCAGCCCCGCCAGCCGGCTGGCCATCCCGGATATCGACAGACCGACCTTCTTATAGGCGTCCTCCGTCTTTTTCGCGTCCGCCTGGGCATTACGGTTAAACCGTCGTGACTGGTTCTCCGCATCGCCATACGCTCCCAGCAGCTGGGATTTAAAACTGGCTGCGTTCAGGTGCAGCCCGACCGCTAAAGATGCGACGTCTGCCATTACATTAATGCCCTCATGACTGCCGCGCATTCATCATCGACCCGGGATGGCGCAGGTGTGGTTTCGGTAGGTGGCGCATTTTCATCGCCAGGACGGCGGAAAGTGCCCTGTTTCAGGAAGTAGGCTCGCCAGTGGTACAGAGTGTTTGCCGGCAATGCGGCAATTTTGGATGGGTCAGGCTCGCCCCAGCGGTCGGCCAGCCAGAAGATCAGTTCCAGCCAGGGCGAGTCACTCAGTTTTTTTCCGCTTCCTCCAGCTTACCGATTGCGTGTTGCTTCACTTTTTCCACTGCGGCCAGCAGTTCGGGGTTTTCATGGGCCTTCAGCAGCTCGGCTGCCGTGGGTTTAAATTCATCCGGAATGGCCGTTCCATCCGGCTGAACCAGTGCATCGATGACGATCTGAATGACTTGCTCCGATGCCTCACGCGCTGCGCCAGCTTTTGCGGTTTCAGCCATTTTCTCTTCATAGCTGATGAGGTAATCCCCGGTCAGGCGGCGGATGAATACGGTGGCGCCAAATAACTCGGTTTTAATGACGGTTGGCTCCGATTTAAGCAATGCGGATTTCAGCGTGGACAGGTAATCTTTATCTTTCACAGGTAGTCCTTAAAAATAAAAAGCCACCCGAAGGTGGCTGTTTACAGGTTAAGTTAATCAGGCGCCGCCGGAGACAGCGACGGTTCCCCAGGTGATCTTGTTCTGCTTACCCTGAACAGTGATCTGGATGACCTCATTCGCCGGAGCGGCGATTTCATTCATCTGCCAGCCGGACAGCGCCAGGAGCATCGTCGCGGTTCGCTTGTTGGGTAATTCGACGTATAACTGGATGGTCTTGCGGGCCTCTGCTGCGTTCAGCAGCGCGGCAAAATCGGTATTGCCCGGATCATCAATGAAGCCCAGCGACTTTTCAGGCCCATCAGGCAGATCACTGATGGACTGTTTCTGCTTATCCAGTAACGTGGTGCAGTCGACAAAGCCCCCCGTCTGCCCCATTGCACCCAGCGCTTTACAGTTAATCAGCGGTTTCAGCGCTGACGTGGCAGCGCCAGGCTCCCCGTATTTCACAATGGTGCCCGCCGGCAACATCGCATATTCAGGCGAAGTTTTATCAGCCATGTTTCTCTCTCTTTTTATACGGCAGCGGATGCTACCTGTTTTCAATGCCGTTTCGGATTTCCACGGTTAACACGCGCAAAACGGTCTGGAGGTTGTAATCCAGGGCGGGTCGGATAAAGGGGTCTGCAACCTGTTTAACCGTGCCAAACTCCTGCGCCAGCGCCTTCATATGGTGCTGCTTGCTGGGGCCGACACGGAGCGTTACAACCGCGTTCCCTTTACCCTTGCGGGTGGAAGAGCGGATTTTGATTGAGTCCCGCATGTGCGGCCCGGCGGACGTTTCGTCAAAGCCGGCATGCTGCTTCATATCTTCCTCGACGACCTTTAGCGCTTCGCGCCCGGCATCCCGCAATACCTTCGTCGCCACTTTTTCGCCCAGGGCCATTAACTGCCGCTCCAGCTCATCCAGCCCTTTAACTTCCATTCGGATCACGAGGAGTCCTCCACGTAGTCAATGATGAAATCGCGGGTCAGGCGATACTGAATGCGACGATTCGTCAGCTGGTTTTTATCCTGATGGATACCGCCTCGTTCCACATACTGAACCGGAATACCCTCCAGCTGTCCATGAACGACGGACTTCAGTTCCGTCCAGATTTTTTTATCCAGCTGCAGCAGTGAGGTGTAATCATCGAGACGGTACAGATTCACCTGGATACGGGCAGAGACGATCCCCGTTCGCAACATTCCCGAGACCATTTCCGGGTCAGAGATACGCTGAAAGGTCGCTCCTTCCTGGACCGTGTCCGGCAGTAAAAGCGGATACGCATTCATGCCGGTGATGCGCTCCAGCGCACCCTTAATCGCCAGCTCTATCATGCCGCCCGTCAGCCTCCCCCGTGATAATGATCCGGTCTGTTTTGCGGTCGATATTCCGGACGGTATAAACCAGATTTTTCGTCGTGATTTTCCAGTCAATATCAACCAGCACGCCCGGATATACCGTAAACAGGCAGGTTTCCACCACCTGCTGCTGATCCAGCGTGCGGACTTTTCGCCCCGATACCAGCTCCCGTTTTGCCCACGCTTTTCCCGATTCAACCTGCTTTTCCGGGAGCGGTTCGCCCAGCGGCCCACGACCGGACTGAACGTAGCTAATTGCAATGCGACAGTTCATATCACCCGGTTTCAGGCTCATAGCGTATGCTCCTGCAGGGGGAAAAGAAGATGCCTCACCGCAGCGGTTTCCAGCCACTGTCCGGTATGGCCATTCAGATACGCATCGCTGACCAGAAACTGAATGGCCAGCCGGATATCTTCATCCGCGATAAATCCGCGGACGGTCTCCGGGAGTGCCTGCAGCTCTTCATCACTGGTGACCAGCTTGCAGTAATAATCACGCTCGATGCTCCGCTGCGCGGCATTCACCATTTGCGTGAGCATGGCGTCATGCTCCGTGAAATCCAGTTCCAGGCGTAGCTGGGTTTTCACATCACCCAATGTCAGTATCAAAATCGCTGTCTCCCGGCTTCGGTTTCAGCGCACGTTCGGCATCCTCCGGCCATACCGCGATACGCCGCTTAACCAGTTCTTCGGCGCGCGTTCCTTCAAAGCACGCGATATCACCACGGGAATAACGGTGGTGCGGCCCAAGGAACACAACGGATTTACGCTCTGCCTGTGCGACCACGGTCGCATGGTTGTCCTGTGCGACCGTTTCTTCCGGCTCCACTGCTTTATTTTTCGCAGCCATAACATTCTCCTGAAAGGGAAAAGCCCGCATATGCGGGCCGTATTTACTGAGGGATGGGTTAGAACAGGACGCCGGTACCCAGCACCAGACCTTCCGGATGACGGAAGCCAATATCATGCTCAGTAACAACGCGGATTAGCGACTGGTTACGGGAAAACGCAGATACCAGGGTGCCATCGGCATCGATGTAAGAGGCTTCCTTCGAGAAGTCGACTTTCATATTGCCGTCTTCAGCGATAACCACATCATTGAAGTCAGCAAAGTAAATCTCAGTCTCCTTACCCCCGGTCCCCAGATTCGCAGGGATCGCGCTGGTACGCTGAACCGGATATCCTTTAAGTAATCCCTGAGCCATTTCCGGATAGACTTTGTTGCCGTTGCCGTCACGCAGCCCAAACAACTTCATATAGGTACGGTTCGACATGCCCCAGCCGCTGCTGATCATATTGCTGTTGCCGTCCATCGCCATCAAAATGATCTTGTCCAGGTACTCGTCAACCGTGTTCAGGTTGATCGCTGCATCAGCTTCCCACGGCAGCAGGCGGTTCCACTGCGTCGCGCGCGCCTTCATACCAATCGGTGTATCGCCGGTACCGTCATCGCGCATAAAGGCTTTATCCTCACGCACTGAGATGGCGGTCAGAATATCCTGCAGGACCAGCTGCTCGACGTTGAATCCGGCGCGGCCAATCAGTGCATTGGAAATAGGCACCATCGCAATCAGAGTTTTCGCCGTAAGTTTTACATCATCAAAGCGTGTTTCTGATGTCTTGGCGTCTTTGTTTTCTCCTGTGTAGCTTGCCGTTGCTCCACCGGCCACGCGTGGTAGCGTCATATTACCGTTAGGCAGCGGAACGGGACGGGCACCCAGCTTGCGGACGATGGTTCGGTCGCTCAGTAGCTCGATCACCTCACTGTGGAGGTTCTGCGGAATAAGCACACCCCCGGACGCCGCTGCGGTGGAAATGGCCATCGATACTGACTGGTCATTCAGCTCTTCTGAAGCGAATTTTGCCGCGTCCTGCAGATTCCCTGCGCCTGCGGCGACAGACATAACCAGTCGGGTCATGCCAGCACCGGTGTACTGTTTCGGCTCCTGCTTAACAATAATGCCGGGGGCCTGCTGAGTCGCTTTCACGGGTTTTGCGACCAGCGCCGCAGCTCGTTCGGCGGCTTCCAGGCGTTCAATTTTGGCGCTGATATCAGTGAACTGCTGCTGCAGGTTCGCAAACTCCGTCAGCTGCTCCGCAGTCAGCGTGCTGCCGCTGGCGTCAATGGTTGCCAGGGCCTGAACCTGTTCGTTGATACCCGCACGCTGACGACGCAATTCTTCAATATGTGGCATTTTATTTCTCTCTTTTTAGACATAAAAAAAGCAGCCTGCTGGCTGCTTAAGGTGACGCGGTTTGTGTTTGCGCCGGGTTACATTTTGGTTTGCAGATCCATCGCGGCTGCCTGCATCTGAATGGAGGTTTTTTGACGGGCTTGCTGATACTTTGCCGCGATAGCATTGATCGCCGCCTGGGGGTCAGAGACTTCATCCGCCAGGCCGGCAGACACAGCGCCAGGGCCAAAATACAGCCCCGCCTGCGTATCAATGACGGCCTGCTGCTTCAGGCCGCGATATTCGGCCACTGACCCCGTAAACGTCTCGTACATTTCGTCGATCATGCCCTGGAACATACCCAGCGACTCTTCACTCAGTGGTTCATGTTGGGTGCCGTTATTTTTGTTATCTCCCCGGTAAATGGTGGTGAACGTCAGCCCCATTTTTTCTTCCATCTTCGACGTATCGAGGTGCTCCATGATCACACCAATCGACCCCACGCCACTGGTCTGGCTGACGATGATTTTGCTGCAGGCCGATGCGATGAAATACGCGGCGGAATACGCGCTGTAGTTCACAATAGCCGTGATGGGTTTCGTGTCGCGAGACTGATAAATGTAATCGGCCAGCTCCTTGCACCCCACCGCTGCGCCGCCGCCGGAGTTAATATCCAGAACGATTTCGCTGATTGAGGGGTCGTTTAATGCCGCCTGCAACTGCCCGCGGATCCGCTCGTAGCTGGTCAGCTCGGAGCACATCGCCGTAATCTGCCCCCGGCGTGGAACAAGAATGCCGTGAACGGGGATCACCGCCACCCCGCCGGTGGGCTGGACCTGCTCAGCAGCAGGTGATTTACCCGGATTCAACGCCATCTGAATGGCGGCATCTTCGGTGATCCCCTGAATACGGGGGATGAGCACCGCTTTCACGGAGTCCATTGTTTGCCGCGTCACGTAATGCGGCACACCAAAGACCATATCTGCCAGGTGCGGCAGGTTAATTAATTTCGTTGTCATGTTGTCTTCCAGGTCATCCCGCGCAGCGGGAAATAATCAGGCTCTGGCCAGAAGGGTTTCGATTTCGGCCAGCTGTTTTGCTGTCGGCGACTTATCGCCAGGAAGGATCTTCGCGCTGTCGACCATATTGAGCGGCGTCAGGTATTTGTCCCCGCCGGCAATTGGCGGCAGATTCTCCATACGCCGGATATCGTTGGTGGATAGCCATCCCCACTGGCGGCCCAGCGCATACGATTCATAGCGTGACTTCTGGTCGCCTCGCAGCAGCCCGGAAACGTTGAACTCGATGTACAAATCGCGGCGTTCGCTGGGCAGAAGCAGATCGCGCTGCAGCGCACCCTCATGGCGTTTCAGCCAGGCCAGAAGCGTATACATCACGAACTGCAGGCCCTGGTGCTCGATGTTGTTGTTGGTCGCTTTCGCCAGCATCTGCACCATATGTGGCGGGATTTTATAGAGCCGGCAGACCTCTTCCACGCCCCACTGCCGCGACTGTAGCAGCTGCGCCTTTTCGTTATCCTGCGACAGTTGTTTGTAGCTCATGCCCTCCTGCAGCAATGCCACAGAGAACATATTGTGAATACCGGAATGGCGCTCGGTCCATTTCGCCAGCAGGCGATCAATAGCATCCTGGCTTTTAATGGTCGCAGCCTCTTTCGGACGCTCTATCACCCCGCTCATCGTTGTCCCGCGCCGGAATGTCGCGGCCGCATGCTCCTCAACCGCCAGATTCAGCCCCAGAACATCGGCGTTCGTCTGAATGGGGGAACTGCCGATATAGCCATCCAGAGAAAAGACCTTCACATGGTGCATCATGCGCATCGGCAGAATTTCGCCGACTTCCGGGAGTTGGTAATACGGCATACCGTCCGGCCCTTTCAGCACAATGACCTTTTTCGGGTTAATGGGGATCAGCTCTTTCGGGTAGCCTTTTCCGTCCCGTTCGATGATCGAGTAGCAATTTCCCTCCAGCCCCAGCAACCCCTGCTGCTGCTCGAAATACTCGAATGAGGTGTCTTTCCTGTTGGGCTGGGAGTGAATCAGGTCATAAACCGGGTGGTCCGTCGCACGCTGGCGCCCGCCATTTTTATCCCGCCGGTAAAGTTCGCACGGCAGCTGCGCGACGGACTCAGCCAGGAGAGTGACACAGGCCCGGACCGCTGAAAGTCCCAGAGCGGTTTCCGGCGTGATTATGATGCCAGTTTTGCTCTGGCTTGAACGAACCCCGCCCAGCATAGCTTCCCAGAAGCTATTACCCGAGTATTGTCGGCCCCTGAACATCTGGGGTAGGAACATTATTTACCTCCGCCATTGCTGACGCCGGAGGAAAAGGCCCGGGTTGTCATATATGACCAGCCCAGACAAATAATCCCTCCTGTTATCAATCCCACTGATGGAGAAATAAGCCAGGCACCTGCGGATAACAATCCAGCACCAGTGAGGCCGACAATAAAACTCAGAACTGAAATTAGCATGCTATATCTTCCTCATCGTATACGGATGTCATCACTGAACTGTTAAGCATGGCGCGCCCCAGCCCCATCATTAAACCAACCGCACCATCTATCTTATTCTGCCGCCCTTCTTTCCCGGGACGCACAATATCGTCACTTCCGGGAAGGTACTGGCCGACGATATTGGAAATACACCAGTTCATGACAGGGTGTCCGTCATGATGGAATCTCCCCGAGATGAGCGCAGCCTCAATCTCTCTCATAGGATCACTCATATGGGTAAAATTTTGTCTTATCTCGACAGGTTCAAGCCCCTCTTCCTCGAGCATGTGACGTAATGAAGTCGCGCCATAAGGGTCAATGGGGCATTGGGCAATTTTTACGGTATTCCGCAGTTTCAGGATCGTTTCAAATATCAGCCTGTAATCAACTTCGCCACCATCGGTCGGGATCAACTTACCCTGCCGGACAAAGGACTGATAACGTTCTGCGGTACTTTTCAGCGCGGTCTCCTGCGAGTAAATGGTTTCTTCGGGTGCCCAGAACAGAGGAGAAACACAGTAAAAATGTGTTATTCCGTCTATTTCACGACGAAAAACTGGAACCACAGCATTGAGGTCAACTTTCGAGGCCAGATCGATACCCAGCCAGCATTCTTCCCCTTCAAAATCTGACAACTTAAGATTTTTATCGGCTGCATCCATCCATTTCCTCAGGTCGTAATAAGCTGATTTTGCGCTTACCCAGCGATTGAAATGCTTGGTCAGAATCTTGTTTGTCTGCCCGGGCGTCGACATACCCAATAATTGTTTAGCCCGGAGAAAATCTGCTTTTACCGAAATGCCATAGTTGGGGTTTGCCTTGATTAATGCCTCAGGAGTCGTCCAGTCATCATCGTCATCAAGGCCATAAATCAGCCCAAATATGGTTTCATTTTCCTCACCATTACGGGTTCTCCGCAGGATCTCGACAACCTGAGTACGCTTTTCATAGCAAGGGGATGTAATGTCATAGCCGGCGGTGGTGATGATCAGTGTCATCGGTTGTTCACGAGCCCCCATACCGGTGGTCATGGTGGTGTAAAGCGCATCAGTAGTATGTTCGTGATATTCATCAATGATGGCGCATGATGGCGAATCACCATCCCCCGGGTCACCGATCACAGGCGCAAAAACCGAACCATCAGGGCGCGTCATTTTTTTTGCCCAGGGTTTTATCGAGAATTTTTGCCGCAATGCCGGCAGCTTTTTCACCATTTGCAGCGCAGGAGAAAATACCTTCCATGCCTGTTTTTCAGTCGTGGCGCCGCAATAGACTTCTGCACCATGCTCGCCATCTGCACAAAACATATAATTTCCTACAGCAGCGGCAATAGCGGATTTCCCGTTCTTCCTGGGCACCTCGATATAGATTTCAGAGAAACGACGCAGGCCTGTCTTCTTGTGTACCCATCCAAACGGTACGCCAAGAGCGAACTTCTGCCAGGCTTCAAATTCAATCCGGAGTTTACGCCGGGCCCATTCCCCTGAGGTATGAGGCATTTTCTGGGCAAAACGAAGAAATCGTTCTGCTTTGTTTTTATCGAAGCGGTAGGGCCAGTGGGGATCCTTTGCTCGTTCGAGGTCGTCCAGATGTCGCTGACAGGCAAGTATCGTTAACTGACACGCCAGAATCTTCCCGCCAACGATATCCCGCGCATACTGGTTCGCTGCATTGACGTTCGGATAGGTTGCCATCAGTCAAACTCATCGAATTCATTCCCGTCATCATCCGGATCCTTTTGTCCGCTGGTCATGCGAAGACGACTGAGCGGATCTAACCCCAACAGAGAGCCCAGGCGGGCAAGCTGGGAAACCGAGTCATTCCGGACATTAACTGCAGGGTGTTTTTTTAGGCCCCCCATTTCACTTTCTGAGGTCAGTCCGCTGGCCAGCATTTTTTCGGCTTCGAGCATCAGATGAAAAGCATTGCAGTAAGCCAGCAACAAAGGTGCGTCCTCCAGCTCAAACACCCCTCGGTCGATGAGTATTTTGCTTTGCGTTTTCCACATTCTTATTGCCGCCTCCCCCATTAACTCAGCGGGAGGCGCAATACGTGTTAATTTGCTTTTTTGCCCGGTGGGTAAAGTGGGTTTTCGGCCACCACCGGACGATCGAATTCCTCCGGCCATAAACGTTCCTTTGATAGATGAAACCTTCCGGAAAAAAGTTTCTTATTTCTGGCGTGTAAAAATAGACTTCAACGGGCAGTCCCGAAGCGCGAAAGGGGTCAGGGATTTGCTCCCCCCTACCCCTGGCTGCAGCTGCCTCGGTCGAGGTGGAGGTGGTCATTCCGGCTGCGCCGGCGGCGAATACGGTTCACATTGCGTGGGCCGGCATATCTCAGACGTTCAATGAACACCAGTTGTTATAACGGCGGTCAGGATCCTGTCGCTGTAGCGGAGCCTCCATCGGCCTGCAGTACGCTTTCTGGAAGCCGTTCATCTAATGGCTGGTTCTCGAACACCTTCATCCCAAACTGACCGATCCAGGTGCTGACTGAGTTGATGTTCCCTGCGATGAAGTCGGTCACCTCGGCGATCAATCCTTTAACGACGACATCCGTACTCTGACGCCAGTAATTCTCAATCGCGACCAGCAACGGATCGGAACCATTACTGACCGATTGTTCACCTACGCTATACGTTTTTTTCTTTGCGCTATCGGTGATACATCGCAGCTGGCTGGTCTGGACGGCTCCAGCCTCTGCCGCAATGACCTGCATCGTCAACGTAGCCACTTTGTTCCCGTCTGCATCAGCGCTGGATGCATAGAACATGGAGAGCGTCAGATCCGAGCGTTGATACATCATTGCTTACCTCCACGGCGATGACGTGAGCGGCGACCACCGGGAGCCGTCGTCTGTTGTTCCTGTACCAGCTCACCCTCTAAAGGCTCCTGTTCCTGAGCAGGTGATGAAGCAGGGGCCGGAGCAATATCATGTGCAATCGTCAGTTTAAGCAGGGGACGGCTGCCTTGAACATGCTCAAATTGGATCCCATGTACGGCTTCATTCATCCGTGACTGACCATCCGTTTCCAGAACGGTCAAAGTGCCATCAACGTATTCAATTTTGAAATTCTTCATCGGGTTCTCTCTGTTGCTGTTTTCTTGCTGTGGCAGCTCCAGCACAACGACTCGAGATTAAAGTCATCGTCCGTACCGCCATGAGCTTTAGGAATAATGTGGTCGACACTTGAGGCTTTCGTGGCAATACCGTCTCGCCTGCAGTTCTGACAAAGGTATTTATCCCTCTTCATGATACGGGCCCGTTTAATTTCCCACGGACGACCATAACCACGTTCCTGCCGAGTTTTTCCGGGTTGATAGTTACGCCAGCCATCACCGGCGTGTTGCTGCCGATGGATCTCACAGAACCCACTGACATCATTCGTTACTGCCATGCATCCTCTGTGCCGGCAAGGTCGTTTAGCGCGTGGTGGCATAACTTTTTCCGAAGTTAGTGATAACGCAGTCGTTAACACCGTTTTGTGTTACAGGGATGATGCCAGGGTGAACTTGATACCATATTCACCCCAATAAAAAGCCCCGCATAAGCGGGGCTGTAGATTCAGAAATATGGTTTTAGCTACTGGTAGGTATCTGCGAAATGCCCTTCGATCTGAGATATGATATCAACAGTTTCGTCTAACTTTAAGGAATCATAGCCCTTAATATGGAAATGAGGCTCATATGCATAAATCGTAATAAACGCATATGAACCTTCATCTCCTGAGAAAATCTCATATTTGACGCGAGAAAGACCGGCACCAACTAACATGTATGTATCCAGAAGCTTCTGGGTATTCATCATCCATTCCTTTTCCTTTAAAAATCCTCATCAGCATACATGAATTCGATGGATGACGGCAGCATTGAATTCTTGCAGACTTCGAAAAAACTTCAATATCAGTAAATTAATACCCATACAGCCCCCCAAATATGCCAAAAAACAAAGCAGCAAGCAGCCAGGCAAGCGCAGTCTTCTTCATTAAGACTCCGTAAAATGCTATAGACATTGCTAGACACAGCGTTATAAAAACTGGCCACATAGTCAATAACAAAAGCAAACAACCAAAAAATCCACTATTAATAGTTATATTCACCGCTAACTTAACCCTGACGATCTAAATATGAGCTGTATCGCATGACACCATGCAATCTGTTCTTTCTGGCGAACTATAGCATTATCAAAGTCACTTAGTGAATGCTTGATGCCTTAGCCGCTGAGCTCCGTTAACTGATTTACACCCGCTACGCTTGTTATATCCGGAGTGTTGTCTAAACTATCTAATGACTTTGCTCTGCCATGACAAAGTCCGTCGTTTTACCCGTGAGCTCAGGGATGAGCCACTTCCTGTAGTGTCTGACCTTCCATTTTTTCTCAAAACCAGTAGAAAAACATCCCGCAATCTGACTAAACTCCGACATTGGCTGCCCCTGCAGCACCCCGTCAATTTGTCGGATTTACTCCACGGGGTTTTTTATAACCTGAAGCTGCTGGACAAAAGGCTCCAAGAACTAAGCCCACCAGCAGCACATTTACAGAGTATCCAGAAACAAGATACCTAAAAGTTGCTATCTACTTCGAACATATAAGGAGCGTATAATGATTAGTTATATTCAAACCTGAGTTCATCAAGCCTTAATGGTTTTCTTATAAAAGTCTTTTTACATTCGATAATGAGTATCTGCCCCTCGCACAATGAGCAAAATACAGGAGAGAATTTATAGGAATCACCATATCCACCGGTGTGATTATTAACCACATGAAGAGTGTAGTCAATCTTGCTGTCTCTGACAAGATTGATATGCCCGGCATCCCGTTCACCTTGTAAAATATACTTACCTTGCTTATCTCTTATACCATTAGAGAGAGTCCCCACTCCTTTATTAAAATCATAGATGAAAATCTTATCTCTACCATCGGATACAAGTACTTCCAATGTCAGTTTGTCACCTGAAGCTGGATCAGACATTCTTGCATAACATTTTCTAATCACAACCCACCTACTCATTTTTGGGTAGAATATAAGCAAGGCAGGGACTGAATTCAACAAGAAAATAACCTATCGAGCTATCGCTTTATAATAAGCCTGCCAGCGGTACTTATCCAATCTAAGTTGCCGCAAGCACTGAGTGCTTTCAATATCAGCCTGCAGATCTTCGTCGCTGTCCTTCGCGGCGTCACTTGCTTTGCACGGGGGGCTCATCAAATCCGGGGATGGAGTTGGCAGCATCGATGGCGCGCTGACGCAGCTGCACAGCATCATCATCAAACCTACATACAATACGATTCGGAGACTGAACATATTTCACCACGTCACGGGTTATTGTTTTGTAGATGACCTTACCCGCTTCGTTAGCAGTAGCGGCCTTTTCCTCTACAGGCTTAATAGTATTCTCGGCCTTCTCTCTCTTCTTTGAAGCCTGAGCCTTGATGTGATCAGCGTGAGAACTCCAGCCTGAGCGCCACGAAATCACGTTGGAGGCCAGCAGGATTGTTATAGCGATGATGACAGCGGTTAAGCGATTCATCTTTGCTCCCATAAACAAACTTCACGCTCAATTTCCCTCCGGGTAATAAGTCCTTTCCACTGCTTACCTTTGGCATAGGTCCAGCGGCGCAGCTGATCACACGCACCTTTCTGGTCACCCTGGTTGATTTTGCGAAGCAGAGTAGAGGTCTGGAAGTTCCCGGCTCCGACGTTATAGGCGAATGAGTACAGAGCCCCACGCATTGTTTCTGGGATCGGTTTTTTGATGTAAGGGTTGATCTGCCAGGCGACGGTATTCAGGTCTTTATTTAGTAGCGCCCGACACTCTGCCTCGGTATAGGTTTTGCCGAGCATGATGTCTTTACCTGCGTGGCCGTAGCAAACCGTCCAGACACCTACCACATCCTGATAAGGGGAGTATCGCACTCCCTCAAGCCCATCATTACCCGTCGGGCCAGTGATGAGTGCAGAGGCAATCGCCAGGGCCCCGCCGCCCACCGCCGCAAGAACAGTTTTACGTAGTGTCGGAGACATTATTCACCTCGAGCAGCTTTTCGCCGGTCTTCTTTAATTTTGAAGTACAGATTCGTCAGGTATGTCAGCAAGCCAAATACCAGACTTCCCAGAACACCAATGGCGGCCCACTGGGATGGGGATACTTTGTCGAGCAATTGCAACATCCAGAACCCCGCGTTACCTGCGGACGTTCCGTAGGCAATACCTGTTGTTAGCTTGTCCATTCGATACATACTCCACCTCCGGGTTAACGGGGTGCTTTGTGTTTGATAAGGTTCAGGACCGGCAGGAGGAAATCTTATCAATGATGATTCCAGGTACCTGAAAATGAAAAAACCACCCTGAATAGGTGGCTAGATAATTCAACGCGAGCTATGTGCCCGGGGATAGTGTATTGTTGCGGACCATTCATTAGGAAATATCATATGCAACAACGCAAAAACTCAAAAAACAATCGCAACTACCTCATCAAATGTACCTGCCCTAGCTGCACCAACCAATCAGAACATAGTTACACCCGAGTCCAGAAAGGCTCTGCGCTGATGTGCCCTCACTGTAGTAAGATTTTCACTCAAGACAAACTTCCCACCGCTTAGGCTTTACATCATCATAATCTCTGGTAATGCATCCACTGCTGCGCTCGTATAGATTAGAGAAGTAAGCCCATTAGGCAATGCGGCCGATGAATACCTGTTAGACGGGTCTCGGCTTACTGGCAGAAAATTAACGTTCTGGCATCGGCAAGATAAAAGGCCTGCCGCAATGGAAGGCCTTTAGGGGGTTATGCAGTATGTGTGGTGCCGGGTGCCTCCCGGTAAGTCTGCCCCAGTCAACAGACCCGCGTGTGTGCTCAAAGAAAAAATTGACTGGTCGCCCCACCGCACAGGGGGATTCACCACACACCCACATTAGCTACACGATATGCGCCTGGTCAATTCAATGTAACCAGTAAAATACATCTTTCGGAAACTGTATAACCTAGCGGGCAATAATTAATCACTGCATATTTAATCATTACAAAAACAACAATAAATTTTCATATCTGTTATCAAATTAAGAAAAAATACTGTTAGGAATTTTCTCACTTAACTCGCACACTACGCCTCACGCGAACCACAATATCCATAGTCTTTCAGAGGATAAGCTCACATGACAACCATAATGATGCTAGCGTTAGCTGTTGTTCTTCTTTTAGTTGCAGTGGGTTCACTGATGTCTTACATCAAAGAAAGACGCGGATATAAAAAAACTTTCAAAAAAAGATATTAACGGTTATCCACTTTTCAAGAAGCAGGGGTAGTGGTACGTAAACATTCCCCCTGTTTTTTTGCTACCACCTTTGGGAACAAAGAACTGCCTTAATCTATAAGTGCTCTCGCTTGTGATGTTCAATTTACCGTTAAAGCGCTCAAGCTGTTGAGCTAAAACCGCAGTCTGGTGCGAATCTTGCGCGTATGAGATTAAACGTGAAGTACAGCACGCTGTAATCCAATTACCATGACCTGATTACTGATGTGAAAAGCCCAAGTAGTGCTTAGGCTAGATTATGAACAAAAAAAACCCGCTTAGAGAAGCGGGAAGAAAGTTGGCAACCAAGGCTGTAACGAAAGGAAGGTGCACCTAATAGTCCGAGCTACCGATTTACCAGGAAAGCCTTCTTTTTTTACCGTTACGTTCGTTAACCATAGCCTGACAGACAAAAAGAGCAAGGCTTTTGTCATTACAGTCACTATGTTAAGGCATTAGTGTGGTGCCGGGTGCCTCCCGGTGAGCATGCCCCAGTCGGCATGGCCCGCGCTGCATTTACAGGTTTCTGTAACTGACTGGTCGCCCCTCCGCATAGGGGGATTCACCACCTCAATAATTTATGATGCAAACATTCAAAGTGTCAATATCTGACCATACCGCCAGCGCCTCTGCCATAATATAAGCCAACAACGCCCACTTAAATTGTATGCATTCTAATACTTAAAGCTATTGCGAAGCCCTGACTCAATGTAGCACTCACTGATATCAGGTAAATACGAGGAAAGTAAAATGCTGTCTACTGATAACCAAAGAATTTCAGAGATTTTTGAACGTTTGGCAGAAATAGCAGCTAAAACTGCTGAATTAACAAGCAACCCCAATCTATCCCCTGCTCAAAAGCAGGCAGCATGTGACAGTTACTTTATCGAACATGATCAGTTAACAACCGAAGCCCTGGAGATCTTCAAAAAAATCACTAAAAATCCTCGGTGAATGCTGAAGCATGTGAGATTGCGTATGCAATACGACGATATGACAGGGGTATTGATGCAGCGCATCTCGCGAATACCCCTGTCGTATCGCCGGAAAGCAAAAACCCCGCACGGGCGGGGTCTTCGTTATATTCAGATTGTCGCTTTTTGTCGCTGCCGAGTGGCGCAGCTCTGCCAAGCATGAAGGGATTATCTAACTTTCTGGCCCGTTTTCAATACCAAACAGGAAACATAGCACTTTTTGCTAATCCGCATGAATCGCCTTATGAACGGAAAGGAAAGCTTTTGCTCTGAATATTTCAAGGCACCAGCGCACTCTTTTCCGGGCCTCACTGTCTGTTAACCATGGCGCCACCAGCTGTATTTCCCGTGTTATGTCTGAGATTTTTTTGCGGGTGGTGTAATAGTTAACGCCAACGAGATAAACCGGATCACCCGTTTCAAATATCGCCAGTACACATCGTTCAACAAATTCAACATCATCCTCAGTGATCGCAGCGTCAATGGCGACCGTTGCAGGCTTCGGCCACAAAATGGCATGCGCCCTGCTTAATGCCTGTCGCCCGCGATACCCTTCACTTCTTGCCTGCTCGATTGCTGCCGTAAAGCGTTCTAATGCTTTATCTGACCAGTGATCACCCTTCATTCCTCGCCAGCATGAATGTCCTGATGGTTTACGCGGGGCAGCACCTCCTCTCATCCCTTCCCCCCAAACAGTAAGCAGAGATTTTATCCAGGCGGACTGAATGCCACTAAGGGGAGTGAATCGACCCAGCCAGCTTTTGCGCGGGGCGGCGGCCACTTTTTCTAATCCTGCACGGTGTAGACGGCGTTGACGTGGTGTCATTCTGTTCTTCTCCTTACTACGCCAGAACGCCGAGCGCGTATGCCCGGTCCAGCAATTTAATAATTAATACCGGCTGGGTGCCGTATTCACGCTCAAAAGCGGCAGGGTCATGGTGCAAAGTGCGGTGGTGCTTGCGGCATAATGGGATCGTAAAAATATCGTGGGCCTTGGTGCCTACGCCGCCCTGCCCCCAGCCAATAAGATGATGTGCATCATCTGCAGGCTGCCCACAGCACATACACGGCTGTTTTTTAACCCATGAGATAAAGTCAGCTGATAACCATCGGCTCCGCTTAGGTCTCGCGAATAGTGTCGCCGGTGCAACAGGATCGACGTTCACTGGAACCAGAGGTTTGCCCGGCGTTGTTTTTGCCGTTGGCCTGATTGCTTTTTCGAGACGGGGAGAAAGAATGCTGGTGGCCGGTACCGACGGAACAATCTCACTCTCCCTGTAAACCGATTTAATCCCATCGTCTTTAATACGCAGGGATCGGCGCGCCATTTCTTCTGTAATTTCATCGCCAATCCCGGCGCCTACCGCCCACCAGCATAACTCTGCCAGTGACAATGAGCGCTGAGCGTCCAGACCAAGCGCGATGCGGGCAGTGTCGATTACCCAGTCAGCGTTATTAACACCTACCAGTTGATCGAGGGTTTGTTCCGTTTGGTTTTTCAGCTCATTATCACAGTGCCAGCATGCGATTATTACACCCGTCGAATGGCGAAACGGGACAAGCTCATGGTGATGGTAATCGGAATGTGTCCACTGACAGTTTTTAACCTGCCTACGCAACCATGACTCGAGGGCACTAACCCCACCAGCTGCAGTGATAACTGCCTTCTTCATGAAAAAAGGTCTGATCCCCATATCATCCCGCAACGGCTGCCGGGCATCAGGAAGACGTCCACTGGGTATCTTTTTCATGCTTGCCGGCGGCATTTCAACAAGAACCCGGCCGGCACCGAATAACGGCATTAATTCACTACCCGGCTTAAGCAGCACAATTCCAAGATGGCGTGCAATATCCACGTTAAGCAAAGCTCGCATCAGTCCCTCCACATCTTCTGTATGTAGGTCCTGTCAATCCGTGGCGGCTTCTTCGATTCCGGCAACAACACGCGGATCTCCCACGATGCAAAGTCTCTGGATAAGCTCTTCTCAACCACACAGTTATTTTTACGGTATCGCTCCACCAGCTCTGTAGCCTCAGCCTCTGAAAGCTGCTCGTGTAAAAACCAACTTTTCTTCATGGCTGATTACCGAACAGTCGCAAAAACTCAATCGCTCTTTCCCGCGCTCCGGGTTCTTCAGCGATCATTTCCTGCAGCAGCTGCACGGCGAGCATAGGCTCCTTTCGCCCGACGATGGAAATTCCTCTGGAGACACGGCGAGAGAGTTTTATAAAATTTTTTCTCTCTAACGCACGCAGATGCAACAGGACCGCATTAGACGAGCTAACGCCGAGCATATCGGCCAGCTCAGATAGCGTAGGTGGGTAGCCATGCTGATTGATGTAGGCCACTAGCAGATCGAAAACTTCCTGCTGTCGAAAAGTTAGTTTTGAAGACGAAAGCAAACCGGCGCTCGATGAAGGAGCACCAGTCTGATGGGATTTTGATACTTCGGGGGTTTGCGTCATGGTTTCTCTCCGCGACGCAGCAGGTATAGGTTGTTCAGGCCTATGACGGGAGTGTAACAGAGCCCGGAGGAATTTGGTAACCCCCTCCGGTCTTTGCTCTTTCAATCATCTGCGAAAACAGCGAGAGAGTCCCAACGATCTCATCGGGCTGCAGAGGCATAAACGAAACAGTATCACCGCGACGGTACATTAAAGCGCGCTCACATACGGGAAAAGAGGTGAGACGGGCAACAATTACCCCGTCATCGCATCTGATTACTACATAGCCGGTGTTCGGCATTTGTTGTTTTTTAGCCACAGCAAAATCCTCAAATAAACCAGGTCAGCCACTGGACCTCTACTCAATAGAACCAGTCGTTAGCACTTTCCCAGGTATCCTGAAGGATTTCCTCAACCTTATTTTCAACTTCCTTTTCGCCACCGTAAACACTTAGCCTATCCGAGTTTGCACGGCTTATAGCCAGACGGCATCCATCGCACTGATTCTGGAGTCGTTTAAATAACTCTTTTTCTAGTGCCAGGACCGAGCCCTTAGGAAGTTCTTTTGTGCGATCAATGGTTAATTCAACCTTCATAATTGCCTCCGCTGCTTTTACTGTATGTTTATACAGTACACTTCTGAGTGAGATTGATCAACGGCTTAACAGCACGAATTGTTAAAAACTTGATTGGATAATAATTTCACATCGAAAACACCAATTTACGATACGGTTTCTTTCGTGCGTGAAAATAACAAGAGGTGCTCCGATAAGAACCGTCGCGAGCGAAAAAGTGAAATTCAAATGCTGTATTTATATACAGTTCATATTCAGCCTAATGTGTACAAACGAGAAGGATTATCAAATAATAGTCACAAAGCGTTATAATTAGCATTGAATTATATTTACACCTAGATATCTATAACATATGGATTCTCGATAAAATCAATGCGTTCATTCATAAAAAATTTTTTTTGGCTATGAAAGCGCATTACTTGTAATGTATTATCAAGCAGTAATGTCTCAATTATCTACTAAGGAAATGAAATTGAACAACACTCCAGTTAATGCTTCGCCAGCGAAAAAGTTTTTTGTGGATATGCTGACACGAGATATAGAACTTACAGATGCAATACTTGATCTTGTTGATAACTGTCTTGACGGCGCAATGAGATCAATATCAACCAATCCCGATAAAAACTATAACGGGTTCTACACAAATTTGATAATGGACAAGGATAAATTCATTATCGAGGATAACTGTGGCGGGATATCTGCTGAACGTGCGGAAAATGAGGCATTCCGATTAGGTAACACAAATTTTGGTAAAGAAAGAACAGTACCCACCATAGGTGTATATGGTATTGGTATGAAAAGGGCAATGTTTAAAATGGGTTCTCACTCCATTGTTTCGACAAAAACAGACGAAGATGAATATGAAGTCGAGATTCGCCCAGAATGGTTAATCGATGATAGTGATTGGTACTTGCCATTAACACACAAAGCCACCGGATTAAATCATAATGGCACTAGAATTGAAATAACCCAGATAAGAGATGGTATATCTAGACTATTAGGAGATAAAATTGTTTTCCAATCAGATCTAATGAATGTCATATCCAATCATTTCGCAATAGTTATAAACAAAGGTTTTAAAATTAGTTTAAACGGCCAAGTGATTAAACCAAGCCTCACAACTCTTCTTTATGATGAAAATGCTTTTAAAAATGGGGATGGAATAACTCCTTATGTTTACACTAATGAACAAAATGGAGTTAGTATAGAGTTATCTGTCGGGTTCTATAGAGATCTTACAACAGATGATGAAGATGTAGAGTATTTAGAATCTAAAACTTCTAGCGAAAAGGCTGGTTGGACGGTTATTTGTAATGACCGCGTTGTCATCTATTCTGATAAAACAAGATTAACAGGGTGGGGAGAAGCGGGAGTACCTGCATATCACACCCAATTTATTGGCATTGCAGGCGTAGTAAAATTCACTTCAAATGATGCCAGTTTACTCCCCGTAACCACTACAAAACGCGGAATTGATGGCAATTCAGATCTTTACCTAGCCGTAAAAGATTATATGCGTGAAGGTCTTAAAACCTTCATTAACTTTACTAATAAATGGAAATCCTACGGTAACAGTAATAACACTATAAAATCGATGAGTAATAAGTCGCTCCCTGCGACTTCAAGCGAACTTATTAATATGATTCCTAAAAAACAACTCAAAGCGAATCCTAAGCCATTTGGAGGAAAAATATACAAACCCACACTTCCATTGCCAAAAGTTATTAACAAAACCAAACTCATAAAATATAGCGTTGAAATTGACGAGTTTAACCAAGTGGCAGAATATCTATTCGATGATGTTAATGTACCAGCTGTTGACGTTGGGCGAAAAACATTTGATAAAATGCTAAAAGAGGCTTTAGAAAATGAGTAATGGAAACAGCATACCTTACCATCTTAGGCATAATAAAGCCGTTGACCGGAATCTGTTCATCGATCTATTAGGAAAGGTAAATAATTGTAAAAATATATCTGACTATGTATACGCTGGTTTTGGAGGACCTTTTCTTGAGGATTTCAAAGTAATGCATAGCGTACTAAAAATAAAAAAAATGATTTCTCTTGAGATTGTTGAAAATACACATAAGCGTCAGAAATTTAATATGCCGAATTCTTGTATAGATATCGGGAAAGAGCCACAAACAAGTCAAAATTTCCTTACAAATTATAACTTTAAAAAAAGAACTCGGCATGTAGTATGGCTCGATTACACTTTGCCTTCTATGTTGAACGACCAATTAGGCGAAATTGAACTACTCTGCAACAAACTTAATGCCTACGACATATTAAAAGTTACTGTTAACGCTCACGCTGAAACGCTTGGTCGCGATCCCAACGCACCTTACTCTGCAACTCCCCAAGACTATCGTGCATCAAATTTAAGTTCCATATTAGATAGATATGCACCTTATCCGATAATTCCAGATCATACGAATTCAAAAAGGTATCCAACAACATTACTTCACGCAATTCGTAAAGCAGTTAATATGGGATTATCCACTAGGTCTGATATATTTATGCAACCATTATCATCTTTTATTTATGCTGATGGCCAAACAATGCTCACAGCTACTGGAATTTTGTTAGAAAATGATGAATCAAAAATCAATCGTTTCTTTAAAAGGTCTCGCTTAGAACATTGGCCATTTATCGATAAAACGTGGGATAAGCCGAGAAATATAAGTATTCCTACGATGTCTTTAAAAGAGCGGTTTGAAATTGAATCGAAACTTCCAAATAGCACCCCTGAAGAAATTATTGAGTCTATGGGATTCTATCTCTCTGAGACAGAACCCAAAACAATTAATCAATTAAAAACCTTTATTGAGTATCAAAGAGCAATACCTTGGTTTTCTAAGGTGCAATTCTGACTAAACATTTTGCACAGATCAGCTAATGGTAACAGCATTGCTTCAGCAACTATAGGGCAAACGCTGTTACCAATTTGTCTGAAACTATGCCATTTTGTTGGGTGAAATTTGAACCAATCAGGGAAGCCTTGAAGCCGAGCAGCTTCCCTTGGGCTAATAACACGTGGTTGATATGGATGAATAGGTCTAACTGCTTGAAAACTGCCTTTTTCCTTCCCTGTACCAGCCCTTAATGTTGGACAAAATCCATTAGGATCTAAACGTTTAGATTTAGATATACGATCAGTCTCTCCAAATTGTAAATTGTTATAACGCTTCTGAACTTCATGGCTATGTAGAGTGCCCAAAAATCCAGAAACTTTTCCCTGTTTCAATTTATACAGCGTTTCTTTATCCCCAACCCCAGAAGGTATCTCACCCCACAATTTATCGTAAAAAGAGCCTTTAAAATGGCGTTCTACTTTATGCCAAGCCTCAGCATCAGTCTGCCAACTTGGTTCTACCATAAAATTAATGCCTGCTAAGGCATCACCGACTGTAATCATACGCTCACCTTTTTTCGGGGTGAATTGTTTAATATCCAGTAGGTCTTTACCAAGTGTCTTTTTATAGCCAATAAAAAATATACGAGTTCTTGTTGTTGGTGCACCATAATCTGAAGCTTTCACTTTCAAAGGTGGCAAAATATAATAATCATCTTTAATTAAAGATAATGCTTTATTTCTAATTGGATCATATTTCTCATTCATAATACCTGGCACATTTTCGGCCAAAAAGCATAATGGTCGTATTTCGCTAATGATTCTAAAGAAATGAAAATATAATTCATTTCTTACGTCATCAACATTTCCTTTACCAATGCTACTAAAACCTTGACAAGGTGGACCACCAATTAAACAATCAAGTGATTCCAAATTAATACTTTTTAGTAATTCCTTTCCATCAATGGAAGATACATCTTCCATAAAATGTCGTGAATTTGGGAAGTTAACATGATGCGTTTCAATAGCATGCGAATCAATCTCAACAGCGGCGGAAACGTCAAACCCTGCTCTAGCAGCGCCTAAGCTAAGCCCACCAACTCCCGCGAATAAATCTATTACTTTCATATAATTAAGCATACCCATTTTTATCTTTATGTTAGTATAACATGCTTCTATCTGCTCTTTTTGGGTTAATGTTTTGGTCATTGGCCAGTATGCGATCAGTTGGTTAAATCTACCGCTTTGCGGCGTTTGTACTCTTCCATCAGAAGCTGTGCTGGTGTCGGCCCTGCCGGATGTCGCGGCGCTTCAAGCTGTCTGCGAATCGGGGGAATCGAAAACCCGTTAGCCAGGTGTTTGGTCCATTTCGTGAGTAAGTTTTCTGCCAGTTTTTTCAGCTCTCCCTCCGTCAGGTTCCTCTCAACTCCGGTTCTGCGCATCTCAATGCAAATGTGATACAGAACATCCTGTTTCCATGGGTATTTGTCGCTGCCCGAGTATCGGTAAGACTCATTCCTCCAGCGCTTGTATTCCGCCATTACAGATTCGGATGTCAGATTGAACGGGTTAGCACCGCTGGCAGATACCAGAGCAACGAATTCAGCCAGATCCGGTGGCCATGTGTTACCCGCGGCGCAGCGCTCCATGCACTGACTGCAGACCAGAGTAATCTGGGCTTCACTCATCGATCCAATCTGGGCAATCCACATATCCGAGGGCGCCGCCCCGTTCTTCTGGGTCCACCGGTTCGAAAATATTTCCCCCATGACTGTCCATAGCCGCCATGCCGTATCCGCCGCCAGCAAGTCCGTTTTGCTTTTCCCAGCGTTCTCTGGCTGCCTGAATTTCCTGAACTGCCCGGGATGCGGTGTTAACTGGTTGAATTCCTGCATGGTCTTTACCTCCGGTTGCTGGTTGTGGTTTAGATTTGGCTCTGGCACTTATCACGCTGCGGGCAAATTTCTGCTCCCACTGAATCTGAGTGAACACTTTCCCCTCGGATTTCCAGTACGCGATGAACTCTGCCAGCTCTGTCGGCAGGTATGCCGGTTCGGGAAGCGCTATACCCCAGGTAGCAGCCAGTCGCGGCCAGTCCTGTGACGGCAGCCAAAGGCCGTGCATGGTGAATTTTCCGATCGGAATATCCACTCCAGGCAGATACTGAGGTTGCTGGGGAAAATTTCTCTCCTGCGCATAGAGAGTGGGGTTTGATCCTTTTCCCTTCCCTTCCCTTCCTTTTCCGTCAGTGAGTCCTCCATGAGGATTCACTGAGTCCTCACTGAGCCCTCCTTGATTAGGAGCTCTCTTTTCTTCCTTTCCTGCCTTAGACTCAGTGAATTCTGGCGGAAGAGGTATTTTTGAGGCCGAAGGCCTGTTTATTTTTTGATGCTTAAGGAAACCTTTAATCTGCAAATAGCAGACATCATTCACTGAATACTCAATGAGTAATCCATGAGTAATCAGTTCCTGTATTAGTGGTTCGCAATCGAGCGCGTCCGCAGGGAAGATCTGCATCTTCAACCGTTTTGGCGAACGCTCAAGGCATCCCATGTCGTTGGCGAAGTTGAACAACCCGATAAACAGGAGACGTGCTGGAATTGAACATTCCACCACCTTCTCATCTGTCCAGAATTCAGGTTTAACTGTTCTGATGCGGGCCATCTGAAACCTCTTATTAGCCAGCTGGTGCTGGTGGTCATTGTCAAAACTCGATTAGAAAAACTGCGGCGCTACGGCACTGATGCTCGCCAGTAGTGGTCCCGCCGCATCTGCAGGGAGCATGTTAAAAAGTGCAATTGCAGCTTCCCGTATTTCACGCTCTAGTTTCTGCAGAGGTGCGCCAAGTAACTTGGCCTGGTGCGCTTCGCTGCATTCTTTGATCGCATTGGCCACCAGCTCAGTTTCAGTTAAGCCATGTTTTAGGCCATGTTTGCGCGCGATCTCTATCGGCATTGCATCAGCGATCGCCGCCGAAAGCTGGATGACATAACTGGTGTACTTCTCTGAACCGCCCTCGTTTTTCAGGTAGCGATACAGATTTTGTTTATTGACGCTGATACCGCGCCCGTTTTGTTTCTCCCACTGTTCGGCCACCAGCTGCGCGACGTGGTCTTGCGCACGCCCAGGTAATGAGGACTCCCATTCCTGAACGGCGGCCAAAATGGCTCGGCATTTCTTGCCGTCACGCCGACGGGGCAAATACTGATTTTCCGTTTTCAGTTGCATACTCATCACCGGAGTATGATTTTCAAAAGAGGTGGTTTGCATGGTCACTCCTTAGGTATTCCATCCGTTGGATTCGGATATAGATCAGGACGTAATTCATGAGGCGTAACGCCCGTTGCATTAAAAACCTGTAAAACTCGCGATGAAGGCACAATACCTTTTGTTTTCCACTGACTTACTGCCATGCCGCTTACTCCAAGCGTTGATGCTAATTTATTGGCTGAGCCAGCTACTCGAATTGCGTTATCAAGGGCTGTCATATCTATCTCCTCGTTAAGTTAGGCATAATAAAGCATAGGTTTATATTCAATGCAAATTTTTAATTTATTGTGGCTATAAACTAAACCTTTACAATGGGCTTATGAAAAACACTGAAGAACTCAACAACCAACTGATTGCTCGTTTGGAAGAAATTACTCAAAGAGGGATCAGCAAGGCGGATATGGCTCGCATTGCTGGAGTTACACCTCAAGCGGTGAATGGGTGGTTTAAGAAAGGAGTAATCAGTAAAAAGTCCGCAATTGCCCTCGCGGAAGCTGCCAATGTGTCTGTAACTTGGTTGCTTGGAGAGAAAGTATCTGAAGATTCAGGCCTCAAGCCAAATGAGAGCAAAATGTTACGTCTGTTTAGGCAGTTACCTGAGGCTGAACAAGAGAGAATGATCGATACGTTTGAAGTCCGCCTAAAAGAAATCGATGATTATGTTGAGAAATATCTCCGTGGTCGATTTAAGGCTAGCGACACTAACTAACATCTCTGATCTCACCCCATGAAACCGGCAAATGCCGGTTTTTTTTTGCCTGCCGCGCAGCCTCAATCACTCCAACAGCTCCCCTGTCTCGATTAAAGCAAAAGTTTGCATCTGTATAAATCCAATGTTGACATCAAACATAAACCAATGCTTTAATCATTCCATCGCAGCAAGTCATCGAGGCAGGAAGCCCACGAAGTAGCTGCCGGCGGCATACGAAACACCGGATGAGATGACGACAAGAAGAATTCGCAGCAGGTTTAAACGTTCCGCCGGCCGGCGTTACAGGCATGAGATAGGACATCACTATGAGAATAGATATATCCAAGATAGGGAAAATTTACTTTTTACTCGTCTCCCCAATCAAACTCTCTGTCGCGCAGGATTTGGAGGCCCGATTCGGAGACCGCGTAATCATTGCAGCTTTTGGTACTGATATCACGTCCATGGGCCTGGCACCAGGTGATGAAATCGTAAGTGCTGGCTACCACCTTCACAGCCTGGATACCGCTGTTTTCGTAGCGCTCCACCATGCTATCGGTGCGGATACGCCAGTCGTGGTAGTCAAAGGGAAGGACGTAAGCATCTGAAAGGATTTTTTGGAATTCTTCATAGTGAGCGGGATTTTCGTACCAGAAGACAGGTATAGGGCTACGAGACATTTTGCTCTCTTTTATTTGGCTGTGTGAGAGCGCCAAGAATACCACCGAGCCTGAAGTGGTGAAAAGACAGGCATCACGACTAGTAGGTTTTGCAATGCGGTGAATGCGGCTATGCGCACGCGGCACAGTTAAAAAATAAACATGGCGGTTATTCACATGTTGTGGGGAAAAAGTTGTCGGCGGTAGTTGTTAACTGGCTGCCGTCACCGGGAGGCACCCGGCGCCGCATTGCAAAACCACATCCTAATACTGAGTTAACTGGAGATAACTATGAAGGATTTTGCACGAGTACCTACCGGCAACCAGGCGACCCGCCTGAACTGGTTCGAGGTGAGACTACGCCAGCTGTGTTACTTGCTGGCGCAGAAAGGAAACCCTGAGGCTGAGGCATGAATACCCTGTTTGCCCTTGTCATCAGCGTGTGTGCTCTCACTGGTGAATGCTCTGATGTTCTGATCGGTGTTTATCCATCAGAGGCCAGTTGCAACAGCAACGCCGATGAACAAAAAGTACAGGGCCAGTGCCTCCCCTACCGAAATGCACAAAAAATGGCTGACGACCAACAGCCTGCAGTGAGTATTTGAATCGAGTTTTGACCAATGGCTTACCAGCCTAATGCCCGGTGCACAGGGCATTGTGATGGTAATACCGCCATCGTAACCAAACAGGAGGCGAGGCCTGTTCTGGTTAAATTGGAAAAATTATCTTTGCCCGCCCAAGGCGGGCCTTTTTCCGGAGGCTTTATGTCAGCTAATGATCTGGCATTGAAATTCAGTAACACACCAGCTGAGCAACTCATCGGTATCCTGCCGGTCCTCGAGGTGAAAGAGGCACTGCGTGATGAAGTTGAAGAGGATGTTTTAGACGAAGTATGGACTGAACATAACTTCGAAATGGAAGCCATGGGCGAACAAGTCGATGAAACGGCCAGGCTTGCAAGGAAGTTTGAGCTGATTGCCGAATCCTTTGGAACAGCAATAAAACTGGCTCTTACGCAGCAGCATCAGGAAGCGCAAGCAACCTTGATAAAAGTGCTAGAGGAATACCCTGGTTACGGCAAAGAGCCTGCAGAAGCCCCATAAAGCACAAAACCCGCGCAAGGCGGGTTAAGTACCCGGTCAGCCGACCAAAGCTTTCCGGAATCGAGTTTTGACCAATGACCACCACCAGGGCGGCTGCCATCAGCTGCCGGGTATCTTACAATCCAAAGGAGCCCAAACGCAATGAACAACTACCCGTATCTCATTAAAGCGAAGGCAAAAGCAAACGAAGCGAAAAGTCTCTTCTGCTGGTTCTCTGCTAAATCCGATTCTCGCGCCGAGCGCAAAATCCTGGACATCCTGGAAGACGCTGAAATTAACGTTGGCCGCGGCGCCAGCCATCAGCTGCCGATCCGCACCAACTGGCTCATCGTTGATGACTTACCGGAAGAAGGTGTACTGGATGACACCTGGTGCGATCGCTACGAGCTTGGTGGTGAAGACGGGCTGACATGGCAAAAAATCGTTGCGCCAGCGGCTGCTGAACCACAGCCCTCCAGTAAACCAGAAAACGATATCTCTCCTGCAAATAGCGATGAAGAGGACTATTCGAACAATGAAGAAGCACTCTTCAACCTGGCGGAAATGTCATTCCGCACGCAGCTGCTTGCCCAGTATATGGCCGACGAGCGTCACGTGTATCACATTAGCATTCCTCATCGTAACCGCCTTTCAGCGATGGAAATGGATACGGATAATCACGGTGTGCAGAATCTACTGCTGACGGCAGAAAATATTCCGGAGCTTAAAAAATATGATATGCCTGGCCTGTGGAAATTTACCAGTGCATTTAAGAGCGTATTTCCTGTGGGGAAACGCCATGAGCTCGGCAAGCAAATTCAGTTCGCCAAATTGTGGCTTGAAACGTCGCACATTGACCGCGGGATCCTTACAAAGGAATGGGCTGCTGGAAACTATATCACCTCAATAAACAAAACCGATGCCGGCGCCAATGCTGGCGGCGGTAACAAAACTGACCGCAATCCGGATTATCAGCATTCGCTGGATACTCTGGATATAGAGATCGCTCTTGCAACGATGCCTATGGATTTTGACATCTATAATTTTCCGGCATCAGTCCACCGCCGCGCGAAGGAAATAGTACAGAAGAAAGAAAGTCCATTTAAAGAATGGTCTGCAGCATTACGGAGCACACCAGGCATCCTTGATTATTCCCGTGCAGCGATTTTTGCACTGATCAGGGAAGCATCCAGTGGAATAACTCCTTTTCCAGATCGGTTGCGTGGCTACATCAACGCGAATCTGACTGAACATAAGCATGATACCCCGAGCGCTGAGACGCTTACCAAGGCGGGACATATTCCATCTGCTGCAGTCACTCTGGATGCAACAAACCAAGTAATCGCCGGAGAGGATAGCAGCGCAAAACTGGAAACACTCTCCTCCGACATTAAAGCAGTTGGTGCCGAACTGGTAAAAGAGGCTCAAAAGCAACGTCCGGACGCTAATCAGGTTCTGGCCGCCGAGCGCGGCGAATATGTCGAAGGGATTAGCGACCCTACTGATCCGAAGTGGGTAACCGAAGACCTTCCCAAATCAAGGCAACCTGAGGTTTCAAAAATTGGGGACGGAGTATTTTCCATTGACGGTCTTGTTGACGTTACGGGCAAGGTTAACCAAAAAGAAAAAACAGATGAAGTTGTTCATCAAACGGATGCTGTAGATATTGAATCCGGTCCTCATAATAAGGAGGAAGATCAGCCTATTGATTATGTTCACGTTATGGTTGATCTGGAAACCATGGGTAAAAAACATAACGCCCCTATCGTCGCTATTGGTGCGGTTGTTTTTGACCCGGCAACCGGCTCTATTGGAGAAAGTTTCTATAAAGTCGTATGCCTTGAATCCTCTGTGAACTGGGGCGCCGTAATCGATCCATCTACTGTTATCTGGTGGCTTAAGCAGTCCTCCGAAGCACGCTCTGCGATCGTAAATGATGATGCTATCCCGTTGCTGGATGCATTACTCCAGTTCAGAGAATTTGTCTCTGATAATGTTGCTGGCGGGAGCAAAAAGGCACAGGTATGGGGTAACGGTGCGTCATTCGATAACTCCATTCTGCGTTCTTCTTACGATTGCATTGCTGAAGATTATCCGTGGGAATACTGGAACGATCGGGACGTACGAACAATGGTAGAGCTCGGCCAGGCCATTGGCTTCGACCCCAAAACAACGATCCCGTTTGAAGGTGATCGTCACAATGCCCTCGCTGATGCTATTCATCAGGCCCGCTATGTATCAGCAATCTGGCAGCGAATAATTTCCGGCAATCAGGTGCTGCAAAAATTGATGCAAAACTGATTTTTTATTTTCAGATACTGGCCCAGCAATGGGCCATAATGAGGTAAAACATATGCTCCAGATGTTAACCCTTGAAGAGTGGGCAAACGAGAAATACAGAAGCAATCCTCCAAGTGTTTCCACTCTCAGGAATTATGCTAAACAGAATATGTTTTCTCCCCCAGCCAAAAAAGAAGGTCGATTCTGGCGCGTCAGGGAGGATGCTGAGTTGGTCGGTACATTGACCACTCCTGTAGTAAAGAAAAGCGACCCTGTTCTTTTGCAGAGGATTTTGAACGATGGCTGCCAGACCACGTAAAAATAATATATCTATTCCAAATTTATACCCGCTCTACAGTAGAAAGGTTAATAAAGTATACTGGCGTTATAAGCACCCGATAACTGGTAAGTTTCATAGTCTAGGTACAGATGAAGCAGAGGCCACGGCAATAGCTATTGAAGCAAATAAAAGACTGGCGGAACAACAAACCCGCCAGATAATGGCAATCACTGACAGAATATCCACCAACTCAGGAAAATCAATATCAACTAACACCTGGCTTGAACGTTACTGGAAGATTCAGCAGGAAAGATTAAAGTCCGGAGATATTAAAGAAAACACTATCAAACAAAAAGCAAAACCAGTATCTCTGCTTAAGGAACGTGTAGGAATGAAATTAATATCCGCTGTCAATGTTCGAGATGTTGCGCAAATTCTTGATGAATATTTAGCGGAGGGACAACCCAGAATGGCTCAGGTCATTCGCTCTGTCCTAATAGATGTTTTTAAAGAAGCTCAGCATGCGGGAGAAGTACCTCCTGGTTATAACCCTGCACTAGCAACTAAACAACCTCGTAGAAAGATCACTCGCCAGCGCCTCACTCTGGAGGAATGGCAAAAGATTTTTGATATAGCCGATGAAAATCACAAATACATGGGGAACGCCATGCTTTTAGCCATAGTAACAGGACAGCGACTAGGTGATATATCCCGTATGAAATTCTCGGACATCTGGGACGATCATCTACACGTTGAGCAAGAGAAAACCGGAAGCAAAATCGCTATCCCATTAGCTCTGCGTTGCAACGCAATCAACTGGAGCCTCCGAGATGTAATCAGTCGTTGCCGGGATTATGCAGTAAGCCCTTATTTGGTTCATTTCTTTAGAACCACCTCACAGGCTGAGCGAGGAGCGCAGGTGAAACCCAGAACACTGACCATGAATTTCAGCAAGGCAAGAGACAGTGCAGATATTGACTGGGGACAAGGTACACCGGCAACTTTCCATGAACAAAGATCGCTTTCCGAGCGGTTATATAAAGCCCAGGGTATAAACACGAAAGATTTACTTGGACATAAAACTCAACAACAAACGGATAGGTACCATGATGATCGAGGTAAGGGGTGGACAACGGTGGCCTTATGAGGTTTTTCGGGAGGGGTTTTGATAACTTGTTTTGATAAAATTTTGATAACCGTTCGAAAGCTAATAATAAAAACGGGAACCACCAGGTTCCCGTTCTGACATAATCTGAGGGCCAGATTACATGTTCGCGATAATCGCGTCGCCAAACTCGCTACATTTCAGCAGTTTAGCGCCTTCCATCAGACGTTCGAAGTCATAGGTCACGGTCTTGGCGGCGATAGCGCCTTCCATGCCTTTGACGATCAGGTCTGCGGCTTCGAACCACTGCATGTGGCGCAGCATCATCTCTGCGGACAGGATGATGGAGCCCGGGTTCACTTTGTCCTGGCCGGCATACTTCGGCGCAGTACCGTGAGTCGCTTCGAACAGCGCGCACTCGTCGCCGATGTTGGCGCCCGGGGCGATACCGATACCGCCAACCTGCGCCGCCAGGGCGTCAGAGATATAGTCGCCGTTCAGGTTCATACAGGCGATAACGTCGTATTCCGCCGGACGCAGCAGGATCTGCTGCAGGAACGCATCGGCGATCACGTCTTTCACCACGATCTCTTTGCCGGTGTTCGGGTTCTTGATTTTCACCCAAGGACCGCCGTCGATCAGCTCGCCGCCGAACTCTTCGCGAGCCAGCTGGTAGCCCCAGTCTTTGAACGCGCCTTCGGTGAACTTCATGATGTTGCCTTTGTGCACCAGAGTGACGGAGTCACGATCGTTGGTGATCGCGTATTCAATCGCGGCGCGCACCAGGCGTTTGGTGCCTTCTTCAGAGCACGGCTTGATGCCGATGCCGCAATGTTCCGGGAAGCGAATTTTCTTCACACCCATCTCATCGCGCAGGAATTTGATCACTTTGTCTGCTTCCGCAGAGTCGGCTTTCCACTCGATACCGGCATAGATATCTTCTGAGTTTTCACGGAAGATAACCATGTCGGTCAGTTCCGGGTGCTTAACCGGGCTCGGGGTGCCCTGGTAGTAACGTACCGGACGCAGGCAGACGTAGAGGTCCAGCTCCTGGCGCAGCGCCACGTTCAGAGAACGGATGCCGCCGCCGACTGGGGTGGTCAGAGGACCTTTGATAGCAACGCGGTAGTCACGAATCAGATCGAGAGTTTCAGCTGGCAGCCAGACGTCCTGGCCATAGACGTGGGTTGATTTCTCACCGGTGTAAACTTCCATCCAGGAAATTTTACGCTCGCCCTTATAGGCTTTCTCAACGGCGGCATCAACCACTTTCAGCATCGCTGGGGTAACGTCAACGCCGATACCGTCACCTTCAATGAACGGGATAATCGGATTGTGAGGGACGTTCAGTTTGCCGTTTTGCAGGGTGATTTTTTGACCTTCCGCCGGAACTACTACTTTGCTTTCCATTAACCTCTCCTTCGAGCGCTTCTGGTTCTGCTCTTCCCTCTTCACGCGAGCCTGGTGTTGGCTGAGTCGGCCAGCTTCGGCGTACCGGGTCTTCCCGCTAACCGGAGCTATCGCGTCCGTGTCGCCTTCCTGCCTGTAGTGCGAATCGGTTTGAGCAATTTTTTGTTAATAATTTGTAATGAGCATGTCAATACTACCTGAATGTTTGCGTCCATGAAAGGCATTCGTAATTAGGCTATAATGCGGCAATTGATAAAGCCTGAAAATACCATGCAGAAAACTTCATTTAGAAAACATCGCGTTGAGCGATTCAGCACACAACAAGTCACCAGACAACGTAAAGAACGCCAGCCAAAAACTGTGATCTTGTTCAATAAACCCTATGATGTGTTGCCGCAATTTACCGATGAAGCCGGGCGCAGCACGCTGAAAGATTTTATTCCGGTGGCGGGCGTTTACGCCGCAGGTCGGCTCGATCGCGACAGCGAAGGCCTGCTGGTGCTGACCAACGACGGCGCGCTGCAGGCGAAGCTGACCCAGCCGGGTAAGCGCACCGGCAAGATCTACTATGTTCAGGTGGAAGGCGAACCCACGCCCGAGGCGCTGACCGCCTTGCGCGACGGCGTCACCCTTAACGACGGCCCCACCCTGCCTGCCGGCGTAGAACTTGTCGAGGAACCCGTCTGGCTGTGGCCGCGCAACCCGCCGATTCGTGAGCGCAAATCGATTCCCACCCGCTGGTTGAAAATCACGCTCTACGAGGGACGCAACCGCCAGGTGCGCCGGATGACCGCCCACGTCGGCTTCCCCACCCTGCGGCTGATCCGCTACGCCATGGGCGGCTATACCCTCGACGGACTGGCCAACGGCGACTGGCGCAAAGCCGAATAACTGAAAAGGAAAAGCGATGTTTAAACCTCATGTCACCGTTGCCTGCGTGGTTCACGCCCAGGATAAATTTCTCATCGTCGAAGAAACCATTAACGGCAAAGCGCTGTGGAACCAGCCGGCCGGCCATCTCGAGGCCAATGAAACGCTGCTGCAGGCCGCCGAACGTGAACTGTGGGAAGAGACCGGCATTCGCGCCACGCCGCAGCACTTCATCCGCATGCATCAATGGCTGGCTCCCGATAACACGCCGTTTCTGCGCTTCCTGTTCGCCATCGAACTTAGCGATCTGTGCGCCACTGAACCGCACGACAGCGATATCGATCGCTGCCTGTGGCTCAGTGCTGAGGAAATTCTTAACGCGCCGAACCTGCGCTCGCCGCTGGTTGCCGAAAGCATTCGCTGCTACCTGCAGGACCCGCGGCAGCCGCTGTCGCTGATTGGCGCATTTAACTGGCCGTTCACAGGGGGTGAATGAACGGTGAGCGCGTGCTAGAATACGCCGCCTCGAAGTTCAATGTAGCGAGTATTTCCATGTCAGAAAGCCAGAAAAAAGTGATCGTCGGCATGTCCGGCGGCGTCGACTCCTCGGTCTCCGCGTACCTGCTGCTGCAGCAAGGGTATAAGGTGGAAGGCCTGTTCATGAAGAACTGGGAGGAAGACGACGGCGAGGAATACTGCACCGCCGCCGCCGACCTTGCCGATGCGCAAGCGGTCTGCGATAAGCTGGGCATTGAACTGCACACCGTTAACTTTGCCGCCGAATATTGGGATAACGTCTTTGAGCTCTTCCTGGAAGAGTACAAAGCTGGCCGCACGCCGAACCCGGATATTCTGTGCAATAAAGAGATCAAGTTTAAAGCCTTCCTCGAGTTTGCCGCCGAAGACCTCGGCGCCGACTACATCGCCACCGGCCACTATGTGCGCCGCGCCGATGTCAACGGCAAAAGCCAGCTGCTGCGCGGCCTCGACGGCAACAAAGATCAGAGCTACTTCCTCTACACCCTTAGCCACGAGCAGATTGCCCAGAGCCTGTTCCCGGTGGGTGAGCTGGAAAAACCGCAGGTGCGTAAAATCGCCGAAGAGCTGGATCTGATCACCGCGAAGAAAAAAGATTCCACCGGCATCTGCTTTATCGGCGAGCGTAAATTCCGCGATTTCCTTGGCCGCTATCTGCCGGCGCAGCCGGGCAAAATCCTCACCGTCGACGGCGAGGAGATCGGTACCCATCAGGGGCTGATGTACCACACCCTGGGCCAGCGTAAAGGGCTGGGTATCGGCGGCACCAAAGAGGGTAGCGAAGATCCATGGTACGTGGTCGATAAAGACGTTGAGAATAATATTCTTATCGTCGCCCAGGGCCATGACCACCCGCGCCTGATGTCCGTCGGTCTGATTGCCCAACAGCTGCACTGGGTAAACCGTGAACCGCTACAAGGCACCCTGCGCTGCACGGTGAAAACCCGCTATCGCCAGACCGATATCCCCTGCACCGTTACCGCGCTGGATGAAGACCGTATCGAAGTCCGCTTCGATGAGCCGGTCGCGGCGGTGACCCCGGGCCAGTCCGCAGTGTTCTATTTAGGGGAAGTGTGCCTCGGCGGCGGAATTATTGAACAACGACTGCCTCTGCAGTCCTGAACGCGCGTTATTTCCGCCGGGACGAACCGCCCTGGCGGCTGACAAGGAGTATGTGTGGCGAAGAATTACTATGACATCACCCTGGCGCTGGCTGGCGTTTGCCAGGCGGCGCGACTGGTTCAGCAACTGGCGCATCAGGGACATTGCGACAGCGATGCCCTGCATGTGTCGCTGAACAGCATCATCGACCTCGATCCTGAGTCGACGCTGGCGGTGTTCGGTGGCAGTGAAGCCAATCTTCGCCTCGGTCTTGAAACGCTGCTCGGGGTGCTCAATACCAGCAGCCGTCAGGGCCTCAATGCGGAACTCACCCGCTATACCCTGAGCCTGATGGTGCTGGAGCGCAAGCTCGCCGCCAGTAAAGGGGCGATGGACACGCTCGGCAACCGCATCGCCGGCCTGCACCGTCAGCTGGAACACTTTGACCTGCAGTCCGAAACGCTGCTCAGCGCCATGGCGGGCATCTATGTCGATGTGATAAGCCCGCTGGGGCCGCGTATTCAGGTGACCGGCTCCCCTGCCGTGCTGCAAAGCCCGCAGGTGCAGGCGAAAGTTCGCTCAGCGCTGCTGGCGGGTATTCGCGCCGCGGTGCTCTGGCATCAGGTGGGCGGCGGACGTCTGCAGCTTATGTTTTCCCGTAATCGTCTGGTTAACCAGGCAAAGCAAATTCTTGCTCATTTAACCCCGGAGTTGTGATCTATGGAATTATCCTCACTGACCGCCGTTTCCCCTGTAGACGGCCGCTACGGCGATAAAGTCAGCGCGCTGCGCGGTATCTTCAGCGAATTCGGTTTGCTGAAATTCCGCGTTCAGGTGGAAGTACGTTGGCTGCAAAAACTGGCCGCCCACGCAGCGATCAAGGAAGTTCCTGCTTTTGCTGCCGACGCAAACGGTTTCCTTGATAAAATCGTCGCCGATTTCAGCGTTGAAGACGCGGAGCGCATCAAAACCATCGAGCGCACCACTAACCACGACGTGAAAGCGGTAGAGTATTTCCTGAAAGAGAAAGTCGCTGACGTCGCCGAGCTGCACGCGGTATCAGAGTTTATTCACTTCGCCTGTACGTCTGAAGACATCAATAACCTCTCCCACGCGCTGATGCTGAAAACCGCCCGCGACGAAGTGGTTCTGCCTTACTGGCGCAAACTGATTGACGCGGTAAAAGATCTGGCGACCCAGTACCGCGATGTGCCGCTGCTCTCCCGTACCCACGGCCAGCCGGCAACGCCGTCCACCATGGGTAAAGAGATGGCGAACGTCGCCTACCGTATGGAGCGGCAGTATCGTCAGCTGAACCAGGTGGAAATCCTCGGTAAAATCAACGGCGCGGTGGGTAACTACAACGCCCACATCGCCGCCTACCCGGAAGTCGACTGGCATCAGTTCAGCGAAGAGTTCGTTACCTCGCTGGGTATTCAGTGGAACCCGTACACCACGCAGATCGAGCCGCATGACTATATCGCTGAGCTGTTTGACTGCATCGCGCGCTTCAACACCATTCTGATCGACTTCGATCGCGACGTGTGGGGCTATATCGCGCTCAACCACTTCAAACAGAAGACCATCGCCGGGGAAATCGGCTCCTCCACCATGCCGCACAAGGTGAACCCAATTGACTTCGAAAACTCCGAAGGCAATCTCGGCCTGGCCAATGCGGTCATGCAGCACCTGGCCAGCAAACTGCCGGTTTCCCGCTGGCAGCGCGACCTGACCGACTCCACCGTTCTGCGTAACCTCGGCGTGGGCATCGGCTATGCGCTGATCGCCTATCAGTCCACCCTCAAAGGGATCAGCAAGCTGGAGCTGAACCAGGATCGCCTGCTGGACGAACTGGATCACAACTGGGAAGTACTGGCTGAGCCGATCCAGACCGTGATGCGTCGTTACGGTATCGAAAAACCGTACGAGAAGCTGAAAGAGCTGACCCGCGGCAAACGCGTGGACGCGGAAGGGATGAAGCAGTTTATTGACAGCCTCGCCCTGCCGGAAGAGGAAAAAGTGCGTCTCAAAGCGATGACCCCGGCCAACTATATCGGTCGGGCAACCACCATGGTTGACGAGCTGAAGTAATCGCCCTGCCCCTCTTTCCGCCGGAAAGAGGGGCGTTTTATCGCCGGAAAGCGATCAGATCCAAACGTCGTTCACCGCCGTCCGCTCGCCGCCTTCGTGGCCGGTATTCAACACCCCGCGCGGCTCAATCAGCATCAGCTTCGCTTCCGTCTCCGCCGAGGTCTTATGTTCCACCCCGCGCGGCACGACGATCATCTCCCCGGCCTTCACCAGCACATGCCCGTCGCGGAAGTCCACGCGCAATACCCCCTCCACCACCATCAATGTCTCATCGGTTTCCGGGTGGCTGTGCCAGATAAAATCGCCGACGATGCGCACGATCTTGAACTGATAGTCGTTCATCTCAGCCACCACTTTGGGCTGCCATTGTTCGCTGAACAGGGAAAATTTCTGAGCAAGATTAACGAGTTGATACATGGGCTGTCTCCTTATGATAAAGGCAGTCAGCATAGTTCGCCTCGCCGCGGTCACGCTTGAACGATTGTGCAACCTGAACCGCGCTAGCCGCGGATCGCCCGCAGCCAGCGGCCCGGAGAGAGACCAAAGCGGCTGATAAACTGGCGCGTCATGTGGCTCTGGTCGGCAAACCCCGCGTCGGCGGCAATATCCACCAGACGCTCCCCGGCGCGCATCCGCTGGCGGCAAAAATCGAGCCGGCGCATCATGACGTAGCGCCACGGGCTGGTGCCGTACAGCGTTCTGAAATCCCGGCTCAGGCTCCAGCGGTCCCGGCCGCTGACCTGCGACAGGGTGTCGAGGGTCATATCCTGCATAAAACAGGCATGGATATACTCCCGGGCCCTCTCCGCCGCCTGATAATCAAACGCCTGGCGACGGGAACGTTGGCCGCCGACAACGGCCAGGGTCTGCGCCAGGTCGTACAGGGCGTCCTCTTCCTCCAGCGGCTCAAAGGTATCCGTGACCGCTTTCAACAGCGGCTGCGCGGCGCGACGTAGCCGTGGATCCGCCGACAAGCCGTCGGGGATAAACGGCAGTGGCCTACCGCCGAGTATCTTCTGGATCAGCGCCGGTTCGATATAGACCATGCGGTAGTGAAACCCCGCCTCGGTGCCCGCCTCGCCATCGTGTATTTCGTCCGGATGAAGCACCATCGTTCCGCCGGGCAGGCTGTGCTGGAGTCCGCCGCGATAGTGAAAGCTCTGCACGCCGGCGATCGTCTGGCCGATGGCGTAGGTATCATGCCGGTGCGGCTCATAGCCGTGGCCGCCGAAGAAGGCTTCGATGCGTTCCGTCCGGCTGGGCGATTGCGCCAGCCTGACCCAGTCCGCGCTCTGCTGCTGAGACATAATGGATAACCTGCGACGTTCTTGAGGGGTGATTCCAGCACTATTACACAAAAAATTAACATCACCAACCCGCTCGCCGTTCGCATCCTGCCGCTGGGCGTTTACTGAAATTACGCATAGAATGAAGGAGTTCCATGCAGTATGCGCAAAGGGCGCCGCCGAATGCTGGCCAGCCCGGGGGCACCAGGGGCCCTTTTTATAAAAAGCTTTATTTAACAGCCGTTTATATTTTGCGTATATAATGAGCGTCAGACTACTATCGAAAATGCTAGGGAGAACAGCCATGCGCGTACTCGTGGTTGAGGATAATGCCCTGCTGCGTCACCACCTCAAAGTTCAGCTGCAGGAGCTGGGCCATCAGGTCGATGCGGCGGAAGATGCCAGGGAAGCGGACTACTATCTGGGCGAACATCTCCCGGATATCGCCATCGTCGATCTCGGCCTGCCGGATGAAGACGGTTTATCACTGATCCGCCGCTGGCGCAGCCACGACGTGTCGCTGCCGGTGCTGGTGCTGACCGCCCGCGAAGGATGGCAGGATAAAGTGGAAGTGCTGAGCGCCGGGGCGGATGATTACGTCACCAAGCCTTTCCATATTGAAGAGGTTGCCGCCCGCATGCAGGCGCTGCTGCGCCGTAACAGCGGTCTGGCCTCGCAGGTGATCTCCCTGCCGCCGTTCCAGGTCGACCTCTCCCGGCGCGAGCTGTCGGTGAATGACCAGCCGATCAAGCTGACCGCCTTTGAATACACCATTATGGAAACCCTGATCCGTAACCGCGGCAAAGTGGTCAGCAAAGATTCGCTGATGCTCCAGCTTTACCCGGATGCCGAACTGCGAGAAAGCCACACCATCGATGTGCTGATGGGTCGGCTGCGCAAGAAAATTCAGGCTGAATACCCACAGGACGTCATCACCACGGTGCGCGGCCAGGGCTATCTGTTCGAATTGCGCTGATGAAGGGACTGTTGCGGCATATCTTCCCGCTGTCATTACGGGTTCGCTTCCTGCTGGCGACCGCCGGGGTGGTGCTGGTGCTCTCCCTGGCCTACGGCATGGTGGCCCTGGTGGGCTATAGCGTTAGCTTCGATAAAACCACCTTTCGCCTGCTGCGCGGCGAGAGCAATCTCTTTTATATGCTGGCGAGATGGGAAAACGGCGCTATTGACGTCGACATCCCGGAAAACCTGAATATGGAAAGCCCGACGGTGACCCTTATCTACGATGAGCAGGGCAAACTGCTGTGGGCGCAGCGTGATGTTCCCTGGCTGGCGAAACGCATTCAACCGGAATGGCTGAAACGCAATGGCTTCCATGAGATTGAAGCCGATGTCGACAGCAGCAGTATGCTATTGCGCAATAACCATGAGATTCAGGAACAGCTGGACGCTATCCGCGAACAGGGCGACGACTCTGAGATGACCCACTCGGTGGCGATCAACCTCTACCCGGCCACCAGCAAAATGCCTCAGCTCAGCATTGTGGTGGTCGACACCATTCCGGTGGAGCTCAAGCGCAGCTATATGGTGTGGAGCTGGTTTGTCTATGTGCTGGCCGCCAACCTGCTGCTGGTGATCCCCCTGCTGTGGGTCGCCGCCTGGTGGAGCCTGCGGCCCATTGAGTCGCTGGCCAAAGAGGTGCGCGAACTGGAGGAACATCACCGCGAAAAGCTCAATCCCAACACCACTCGCGAGCTGACCCGGCTGGTCAGCAACCTCAACCGCCTGGTTCGCAGCGAGCGCGAACGCTATGACAAATACCGCACTACCCTCACCGATCTCACTCACAGTCTGAAAACGCCGCTGGCGGTGATGCAGAGTACACTGCGCTCGCTGCGCGGCGAGAAGATCAGCGTCGACGAGGCGGAGCCGGTGATGCTGGAGCAGATAAGCCGCATCTCGCAGCAGATTGGTTATTACCTGCATCGCGCCAGCATGCGCAGCGGCGGCACCCTCTTGAGCCGGGAATTACACCCGATCGCCCCCCTGCTTGACAGCCTGACTTCCGCTCTCAACAAGGTCTATCAGCGCAAAGGGGTCAATATCTCGCTCGACATCTCGCCGGAGATCACTTTTGTCGGCGAGCAGAACGATTTTATGGAAGTGATGGGTAACGTTCTTGATAACGCCTGTAAGTATTGTCTGGAGTTCGTGGAAGTTTCCGTGCGCCAGACCACCGACAGCCATCTGCACATCCTGGTGGAAGACGATGGGCCGGGGATCCCGCAGAGCCAGCGCCGGGCCGTTTTCGACCGCGGCCAGCGGGCTGATACCCTGCGTCCCGGCCAGGGGGTAGGGCTCTCCGTTGCGCGTGAAATTGTCGAACAATATGATGGAGAGATCATCGCCGGGGAAAGCCTGCTCGGCGGCGCCTGCATGGAGGTGGTGTTTGGCCGCCAGCAGATGGAAGATAAACAGAGTTAATCGTTGAGATTTTTCACGGCGCCTGCATCGCCAGGGCGCCGCATCCGTTATAATCCCTGTCAGACACCTGCAGTGGAATATCAATATGGATTATCAATTAACGCTTAACTGGCCCGACTTTATCGAACGCTACTGGCAAAAACGGCCGGTGGTATTGAAGCGCGGCTTCGCCAATTTTATCGACCCCCTAAGCCCGGACGAACTGGCAGGACTGGCCATGGAGAGCGAGGTCGATAGCCGCCTTGTCAGCCATCAGGATGGAAAATGGCAGGTCAGTCACGGTCCTTTCGAAAGCTACGATCACCTGAGCGAAAACAACTGGTCCCTGCTGGTGCAGGCGGTTAACCACTGGCATGAACCGTCCGCAGCGCTGATGCATCCGTTCCGTGCCCTGCCGGACTGGCGTATCGACGACCTGATGATCTCCTTCTCGGTGCCGGGAGGCGGCGTCGGCCCGCATCTGGATCAGTATGATGTGTTTATCATTCAGGGCACCGGCCGTCGGCGCTGGCGCGTTGGGGAAAAGGTGCCGATGAAACAGCACTGCCCGCATCCGGACCTGCTGCAGGTTGACCCCTTCGAGGCGATCATCGATGAAGAGATGGAGCCTGGCGATATTCTCTATATTCCGCCGGGATTCCCGCATGAGGGTTATTCGCTGGAAAACTCGCTTAACTATTCGGTCGGCTATCGCGCGCCGAATGCCCGCGAGCTGTTTAGCGGCTTTGCCGACTATGTCCTCCAGCGCGAACTGGGCAGCCAGCGCTACGCCGATCCGGACGTGCCGTCCCGCGACCATCCGGCGGATATTTTACCGACCGAACTCGACCGCCTGCGCGAGATGATGCTGGGTCTGATTAACCAACCGGAGCACTTTAAGCAGTGGTTCGGCGAGTTTATCACCCAGTCGCGTCATGAGCTCGACGTCGCGCCGCCGGAGCCGCCGTATCAGCCAGATGAGATTTACGATGCCCTGCAGCAGGGCGATACCCTGGAACGCCTGGGCGGCCTGCGGGTGCTGCGCATTGACGGCGAGGTATTCGTTAACGGCGAGAAGATCAACTCCCCGCACCGTCCGGCGCTGGACGCCTTAGCCACCCATCTGACGCTGCGCGCCGACCATTTTGGCGATGCGCTGGAAGATCCTTCTTTCCTCGCCATGCTGGCAGCGCTGGTCAACAGCGGCTATTGGTTCTTTGGCGACTGAGCCATCATCCTGCCCGGCGGCGCTGCGCTTGCCGGGTCTACGGGTTCCGCGCTCACCGGCTGAACCGTTGGCCGGATAAGGCGAAGCCGCCATCCGGCATAAAGACAGGCACCCGCTCTGCTGTTCACCGCCCGGCGGCGCTGCGCTTGCCGGGCCTACGGGTCTCGCGCTCACCGGCTGGACCGTAGGCCGGATAAGGCGAAGCCGCCATCCGGCATCTTGTCCGACACGCGGCCTTACCGGGCCGCCTGAGAAGATTAATGCCCTTTGCGTGCCGCCGTCAGCTCGGCGATACGCACGATCACCTGCACCGCTTTCTCCATTCCTTCCAGGGTGACAAACTCATGTTTGCCGTGATAGTTGTAGCCACCGGTAAACAGGTTTGGGCACGGCAGTCCCATAAATGAGAGCTGCGCGCCGTCGGTGCCGCCGCGGATCGGTTTCATCTGCGGTTCAATATCGCAGTCCACCATCGCCTGGCGGGCAATATCGACCACGTGCGGATGGGCGATCACCTGCTCATGCATATTGTAATAACTGTCCTCGATCACCAGCTCAATATAACAGTCCGGGTGCAGTCCCTTGCCGACCTTTTTGGCGATCTCCATCATCTTGCGCTTGCGCGCCTCGAAGTGCTTACGGTCAAAATCGCGGATGATGTAATGCATCTCGGCCCGATCGACGCTGCCTTTCATGCTGGTGAGATGATAAAAACCTTCATAGCCTTCAGTGGTCTCCGGCGCTTCATCGGCCGGCACTTCGGCATGAATGCGCGCGGCCAGCGACAGCGCGTTGACCATCACCCCTTTCGCGGTGCCGGGGTGCACGTTATTACCGACAATTTTTATCGTCACTGAGGCGGCGTTGAAGTTTTCAAACTCCAGTTCGCCGACCCCGCCGCCGTCGACGGTATAGGCCCAGCGGGCGTCAAAGGCCTCGACGTCGAAATGCTTCGCCCCTTTACCCACCTCTTCATCAGGGGTGAAGGCCACGCGGATATCGCCATGAGGAATATTTTTCGCCTGCAGAGTCGCCAGCGCGGTCATAATTTCGGCAATGCCGGCTTTGTCGTCCGCCCCGAGCAGCGTTTTCCCGTCGGTGGTGATCAGCGTCTGTCCCAAAAGCTGATGCAGAACCGGGAACATCACCGGGGAGAGCACCTCATCGCCGATACCCAGCGCGATATCGCCGCCGCGATAGTTTTCAACAATCTGCGGATTAACGTTTTTACCACTGAAATCCGGGGAGGTGTCGACGTGGGAGATAAAACCGATGGCCGGGATATCGCCCTCAACGTTAGCGGGCAAAGTTCCTATTACCGTCCCTTTTTCACTCAGCGTTACCTTGACCAGTCCCATTTCTTCCAGCTGCGCCTGCAACAGGCGTAACAGCTTCCACTGCCCTTCCGTGCTGGGGACCTGACGAACGCCAGCCTTTGACTGCGTGTCCAAAGAAACGTACTGCAAAAAACGCTCAAGCAATTTATCCATGTAGCCACCCTCTTCTTTTGTGACAACATTATTCATAAGCCAGAAAAGACAAATATTGCGTCAGGTCATTTTTAGCCCGTAAAGCGAAATTTAATAACGGAACCGACGTTATGGTGTAAAGGTAGACTATGCGGGCGTATCAAGGATTGGCGATTACCCTCGTTTGCCGTAGAATGCTGGCCCTTATTAAAAACGTGCAACCCCAAAGGTGGTTAATCACAAACCCCGCAGCGGCCGGAAATTTGCCGTTGCGTCTACATGGGACAGAGTCAAAAATTGAATATACAACCGCGTTCGCGTTCGCCGCTGGTGCATCTGGCGGGAATTCGCAAGAGCTTTGATGGTAAAACGGTCATCGACAACCTTAACCTGACCATCAACAATGGTGAGTTTCTCACTCTGCTTGGCCCCTCTGGCTGCGGTAAAACCACCGTTCTGCGCCTTATTGCCGGCCTGGAAAACGTCGACAGCGGACGGATCCATCTCGAAGATCACGATATCACTCATGTTCCGGCGGAAAACCGCCACGTCAATACCGTATTCCAAAGCTACGCCCTGTTTCCGCATATGACGGTGTTCGAGAACGTCGCCTTTGGCCTGCGGATGCAGAAAACACCGGCGGCGGAAATCACCCCACGGGTGATGGATGCCTTAAAGATGGTGCAGTTGGAGGCGTTTGCCCAGCGCAAACCGCACCAGCTCTCCGGCGGCCAGCAGCAGCGCGTGGCCATCGCCCGCGCGGTGGTCAACAAACCGCGTCTGCTGCTGCTCGATGAGTCTCTTTCGGCACTGGATTACAAGCTGCGCAAGCAGATGCAGAACGAATTGAAAGCGCTGCAGCGTAAGCTCGGGATCACCTTCGTCTTCGTCACCCACGATCAGGAAGAGGCTCTGACCATGTCCGATCGCATCGTGGTGATGCGTGATGGCAAAATCGAACAGGACGGCACCCCGCGAGAGATCTACGAAGAGCCGAAGAACCTGTTTGTCGCCAGCTTTATCGGCGAGATCAATATCTTTGACGCCACGGTAATTGAACGTCTCGACGAACAGCGCGTGCGTGCCAGCGTTGAAGGACGAGAATGCAACATCACCGTCAATTTTGCCGTGGAGGCCGGCCAGCGTCTGCATGTCCTGCTGCGCCCGGAAGATCTGCGCGTCGACGAGATCCACCATAACAGCGACGCCGATGGCCTGATCGGCTATGTCCGCGAGCGCAACTATAAAGGCATGACTCTGGAGTCGGTGGTGGAACTGGAGAACGGCAAAATGGTGATGGTCAGCGAGTTCTTTAACGAAGACGACCCGGATTTCGACCACTCTCTTGACCAGAAAATGTCTATCAATTGGGTGGAAAGCTGGGAGGTGGTGCTGGCCGATGAAGAACACCAGTAAATTCCAGAATGTGGTGATCGCCACTATCGTCGGTTGGCTGGTGCTGTTTGTCTTCCTGCCCAACCTGATGATCATCGCCACCAGCTTTTTGACCCGCGACGATGCCAACTTCGTCAAACTGGTCTTCACGCTGGATAACTATTCGCGGCTACTGGATCCGCTCTATTATGACGTTCTGCTGCATTCGCTAAACATGGCGCTGCTGGCGACCCTCGCCTGCCTGGCGCTGGGCTATCCGTTTGCGTGGTTCCTCGCCCGGCTGCCGCAGAAGGTACGGCCCCTGCTGCTGTTCCTGCTGATCGTCCCTTTTTGGACCAACTCGTTGATCCGCATCTACGGGCTGAAGATTTTCCTCAGCACTAAAGGTTACCTGAACGAGTTTCTGCTGTGGCTGGGGGTGATCGACACCCCGATACGCATTATGTTCACCCCCTCGGCGGTGATCATCGGCCTGGTATACATCCTGCTGCCGTTTATGGTGATGCCGCTCTACTCCAGCATTGAGAAACTGGATCGCCCGCTGCTGGAAGCGGCGAAAGATCTCGGCGCCAGCAAGCTGCAGACCTTTATCCGCATTATCATCCCGCTGACTATGCCGGGGATCATCGCCGGCTGTCTGCTGGTGATGCTGCCGGCGATGGGGTTGTTCTACGTTTCCGACCTGATGGGCGGCGCCAAGAACCTGCTGATCGGCAACGTGATCAAAAGCCAGTTCCTCAATATCCGCGACTGGCCGTTCGGCGCGGCAACCAGCATTACCTTAACCCTGGTGATGGGCCTGATGCTGTTGATTTACTGGCGCGCGGCGCGCCTGCTGAATAAAAAGGTGGAGCTGGAATGATCGGTCGACTGCTGCGCGGCGGCTTTATGACCGCCATCTACGCGTATCTCTACATCCCTATTATTATTCTGATCGTTAACTCGTTTAACCGGTCGCGCTTCGGCATCAACTGGCAGGGGTTCACCACCGACTGGTATAGCCTGCTGATGAACAACGATAGCCTGCTGCAGGCCGCCCAGCACTCGCTGACCATGGCGGTGCTGTCGGCGACCTTCGCCACCCTTATCGGCTCGCTGACCGCCGTGGCGCTGTACCGTTACCGCTTTCGCGGCAAACCGTTTGTCAGCGGCATGCTGTTTGTGGTGATGATGTCGCCAGATATTGTGATGGCCATCTCTCTGCTGGTGCTGTTTATGCTGATCGGCGTCCAGCTTGGTTTCTGGTCGCTGCTGTTTTCGCATATCACCTTCTGCCTGCCGTTTGTGGTGGTCACCGTTTACTCCCGCCTGAAAGGCTTTGACGTGCGGATGCTGGAGGCGGCGAAAGATCTGGGCGCCAGCGAGATGACCATCCTGCGCAAAATTATCCTGCCGCTGGCCCTGCCGGCGGTAGCCGCTGGGTGGTTGCTGAGCTTCACCCTGTCGATGGATGACGTGGTAGTCTCCTCGTTCGTGACCGGTCCGGGGTATGAAATCCTGCCACTGAAGATCTATTCGATGGTCAAGGTTGGCGTTTCGCCAGAGGTGAACGCCCTGGCCACGATTTTGTTGGTTCTGTCGCTGGTGATGGTCATCGCCAGTCAGTTAATTGCACGTGATAAAACTCAGGGGACGTTAAAATGAAAAAATGGTCACGCCACCTGCTCGCGGCGAGCGCTCTGGCAATCGGCATGGGCGCTGCGCACGCGGACGATAGCAAAACGCTCTATTTCTATAACTGGACCGAGTATGTGCCGCCGGGCCTGCTGGAGCAGTTCACCAAAGAGACCGGCATCAAGGTTATCTATTCGACCTACGAGTCGAACGAAACCATGTACGCCAAGCTCAAAACCTATAAAGACGGCGCGTACGACCTGGTCGTCCCGTCGACCTACTTTGTCGACAAGATGCGCAAAGAAGGTATGCTGCAGAAGATCGATAAGAGCAAGCTGACTAACTTCAGCAACCTCGATCCGCAGATGCTGAATAAACCGTTCGATCCGAATAACGACTACTCCATCCCCTATATCTGGGGGGCGACGGCCATCGGCGTCAACAGCGAGGCGATTGACCCGAAAACTATCACCAGCTGGGCCGACCTGTGGAAGCCGGAATACAAAAGCAGCCTGCTGCTGACCGACGACGCGCGCGAAGTGTTCCAGATGGCGCTGCGTAAGCTGGGCTATTCCGGCAACACCACCGACCCGAAAGAGATTGAAGCCGCCTATAACGAGCTGAAAAAGCTGATGCCCAACGTCGCAGCGTTTAACTCTGATAACCCGGCGAACCCGTATATGGAAGGCGAAGTGAACCTCGGGATGGTATGGAACGGCTCGGCTTACGTCGCCCGCCAGGCCGGTACCCCGCTGGAAGTGATCTGGCCGAAAGAGGGCGGCATCTTCTGGATGGACAGCCTGTCGATCCCGGCGAACGCCAAAAACGTCGACGGCGCGCTGAAGCTGATTAACTTCCTGCTGCGCCCGGATGTCGCCAAACAGGTCGCTGAAACCATCGGTTATCCGACGCCGAACCTTGCGGCGCGCAAGATGCTCAGCCCGGCAGTGGCCAACGATAAATCGCTCTATCCGGACGCCGCAACCATTGAGAAAGGCGAATGGCAGAATGACGTCGGCAGCGCCAGCGCCATTTATGAAGAGTATTACCAGAAGCTGAAAGCGGGCCGTTAATCCCGCAGGGCGGAACCGCGGTTCCGCCTTTTTTTTGCTCTCACTTTAGCCCCGCAGCGCGCGCCAGAGGAGCGCCGGCAATTTGCGCCAGCGCGGCCGATGGTAAAAATCCACCAGCCGCTGCGCCACCGCTTCCTGCCCCCGGTGGGTGATGAACCAGGGCGGCAGGGGCATCAGCGTCAGTTCGCCATGCCAAAGACTACGCGGAAACGGTCGAAACGGCGCCTCAATCACCGTGCGCTCGGTTTTCTCCAGCATAAAGCTGTTATGCACCTTGCCCCGCCCGCTCTGAATATCGTCGAGCGTGTGGCCGGGAAACGCCCCCCACGGGCAAGGGGCTAACAGGAAGGCCACCCCGCTCCAGCAGTTGATCGCCACCGTGCCGTAGCGCAGCTCGGCGATCAGCGCATTAAAACGCTTACGTCCAATCGCTTTGCGGGTGCGCGGGTGGATCACAATATTGGCCCCCAGCGTGCCCTGCAGCCGCTGATTGGCATAGCCGATCGCCTGGCGCAGAAAGCTTTCCGCACTATCGGCCTCAAGACGGGTGACCGACAGCCCCGGGCCAAAGACCTCCTGCTGGCAGAACCCGGGATCATCGTCGGTATTCGCCACAATCAACGGCAGCGCGTCACCGCGGGCTATCTCCAGCGGCTGACGGGCGCGCAGGCGAAAGTCGGTCAGCCGGTTTTCAGCGCCGGGGTAGTAGTCCGGGCGGGTATTCGCGGCGATCAGTCGGTACAGCTGATTCAGCAAGGCCGTCGCAGGCTCCCAGCCTTGCTGCAGGATCAGCACCTGGCTGGCCACGCAGTTAAACCCGCCGTTGTTCATCTTCTGCGTCGCCAGCTGCTGCGCCTGAAAAGCGATGTCCGCCTCGCTCCACGGCCCGGGTACGATAATGGTGGGGCTGACGCCGCCCAGCTCCGAGGTCACCCGACGCGGGTTCAGCGGCGTCCCGGCGGCCCGACGCTGGCGAGCCGTCTCACCCTCGCCCCAGACGATGACGTCATGGGTCTCGCGGGAGCCAGTGATATGGATCTCATCGACAGCGGGATGGGTAGTCAGCCACGCTCCCGCCCGGGCGTCGCCGGTGACGATGCGGAGCGCATCCATGGCAATCAGCGGCGCCAGGGCCTGGGCCAGCAGATCGTGCAGATAATCATTCACCGGATTGAGCTTCAGCAGGCAGACCTGATTCTCAATAAACAGCTTGTGTAGCACATCCAGTGGCGCAATCGAGGCCACATTGCCGGCGCCAAGCACCAGCGCCAGCTTGCCCTGCCGCGCGGCAGGCGGGATGTCGTATGCCCGCGCCGCATAGCGGTCGAGATGGGCCCGGGTGACGCCTGGCTGCATCCATATCTCAGCGCGAACACCAGACAGAAGCAGCCGATCCCAGAGCGTGCCGGGCACCACCCGCAGCGCCAGGCGGCCGTCCGCCAGCGTCCGCAGCGGGATCCGCCGCAGAAAGGTCTTCTCCTCCAGTTGCTCCAGGGTGGCGATAAGCCCGTTGCAGCCGACCATTAGCGCGCAGGGGCCCGCCAGCCACTCTTCCCCCGCCAGCGGATCGCCCGCCGGCAGCCCTTTGGCCGCCGCCGCCGCGGCCACCCACGCCGGGGCAATGCCGGCCAGGGCATCCTTGATCTGGCGCAGGAGCGCCAGACGACGGTTCACTGAGGTTTCCGCCCAGCGCTGGCGCGCCGCCGACAAGGCGTGCAGGGCCGCATCATACTGAGAACAGGTCGTCAGACCGGGTCGCGCATGGCTCATTTTCCCTCACTCATTAAAATCTCTCCGTAGGCCTGGCGCAGCTGATTTTTGAGCACCTTACCCGTGGCGCTGACCGGCAGCGCATCGACAAATATCACCCGGTCCGGGATCTGCCATTTAGGCACCCGCTTCTCAAACCAGCTCAGCAGATCGGTCTCCTCCACTTCGCCCCCTTCCGCACGGACGCAGAGCAGCACCGGCCGCTCGTCCCAGCGCGGATGGCGGGCGGCGATGGCCGCCGCGCTGCGCACCCCCGGATGCGCGATGGCGATATTCTCCAGCTCAACGGTGGAGATCCACTCGCCACCGGACTTGATAATATCCTTTGCCCGATCGCTGATCACCAGATAACCATTGGCGTCGAGCGTACCGATATCACCGGTATCAAACCAGCCTGCCGCGGTCAGGGCGCTCGCGTCCTGACCATAGTATTGCTCTACCACCCAGTGCCCTCTGACCTGCAGATACCCCTGGCTTTGACCATCCCGGGGCAACGGTTCGCCATCCACGTCCACCACCTGCAGTTCGATGCCGAAAATGGGCCGCCCCTGACCGGCGCGCTGCTTTTGCTGCTCCTGTGCCGGGAGCGCGTCATGTTTGCTCAACGGTGTGTTGATGGTGCCGATGGGCGATGTTTCGGTCATTCCCCAGGCGTGGGTCAGTGCAATGCCGTAATCACGCTGAAAGGCCTCGGCCATCGACGGCGGCAGCGCGGAGCCGCCGACCAGCGCACGTTTAAATTCAGGCAGCCGGACCTCTGTCCGGCGCATCGCCGCCAGCAAGCCGGCCCAGATCACCGGCACGCCAAACCCCACCGTCACCTTCTCGGCGGCCAGCAGCTGCAGCAGGCTGTCGCCATCGAGGTGCGGCCCCGGCAGCACCAGCCGCGCGCCGACCATGGCGGCGATAAACGGCGTCCCCCACGCGTTGACATGGAACATCGGCACCACCGGCAACAGGCTGTCCTTCGCCGATATGCCGGCGGCGTCCGGCTGGTTGCCGCTCAGGGCGTGCAGGACCAGCGAACGATGGGTGTTCAATACCCCTTTCGGCCGGCCGGTGGTTCCCGAGGTGTAACAGAGCGAAGCCGGAGTCAGTTCATTGAGCTGCGGCCAGCGATAGTCTGCCATCCCCTGCTGCAACAGATCGTCATAAAACAGCAATGAGGGCAGCTGGCTGAGCGCCGCTTCGCTGCGGGACTCCATCAGCACGACGTGTTTCACCGTCGGCAGCTGCGGCAGCAGCTGCGCTACCAGCGGCAAAAAGGTCTGGTCAAAAAACAGCACTTCATCGGCAGCGTCGTTGAGGATATACCGCAGATGGTCAACCGACAGCCGCGGATTGACGGTGTGCGTCACCCAGCCGCCGGAGGCGACGGCAAAATAGATCTCCAGATGGCGGCGGTTGTTCCATGCCAGCGTGGCGCAGCGGGCGCCCGGCGGCAGCCCCAGCGACGCCAGCGCCGATGCCAGCCGCTGAGCACGGCTGGCCACCTCCCCCCAGCAGCTGCGCTCCTTCTCACCGCCAGTACTCACCGAGACAATCTCGGTCTCGCTGTGATACTGCGCCGCATGGCCGAGCAGCGCGGCAGTGGTGAGATCCTGATAAATCATCGGTGACGGCATGGCGGGGTCTCCTTTACAGACGCCCGGCGGAATCGAGGGGCGCGGCGCGATCGTGCGGGCGCCTATTGAATCTGGTCTACATTTGCCGGTCTGCACAAAAAAACGTACAGAAATCAGCGGTCACGCACAAAATAGAGTGGGAAATGGTTCAGAAAGGAAAAGACAAACTCATGACCGGAAGATCATTACTCAGAGAGCGTATCGCCCGACTCCGGGCCGGGCGATAGCGGTGGGGATTTACAGCAGCGCTTTCGCTTTAGCAACCACGTTATCAACGGTGAAGCCGAACTCCTCGAACAGCTGCTCAGCCGGCGCAGACT